>ULQM01000782.1_pt1 | contig 34373 bp, 28 predicted proteins | sample 1954451 | NCBI WGS metagenome assembly ULQM01 (sample SAMEA4835655, study PRJEB28245) | human gut metagenome | biome: gut microbiome; material: fecal sample | place: Denmark | collected 2008 | reverse complement strand
CAGGGGGACACTCTTGGTGACAGAAGGAACGTCCCCGATTTCCCCGATTTCCGGTCAATTTCATCTAAAGTGTCCATTAGCGGATCCGGCATATTGAATCCTTATTTTTCTTGTGATAACTTTTCCCACAGCGTATCAGAACATCAGGAGGAGTAAATTATGCCAAGAAAATATTATCCATTAACACCTTCACAAAAGATACATTTCAAACCAATTATTGAATTTGGCACTCAGCAAGTCGCAAATATAAGCATTTGTATGACTCTGCAGGCGCCGCTTGATTTTGGTTTGCTGAAAAAATGCATACAACTGGAGTACGAAAGATACGAATGCCTGCGAATCCGTTTTACAAAAGTTGACCCAAATGGAGAGGTACGGCAATATGTTGTTTCTCACGATGACAGAGATATTGATTACGAAAACCTTTCATGGCTTTCCGGTGATGACGCTTATCACCGCATGGAAGAATGGTCCAGAATTCCGTTTGACGGGGACAATATTCCAATGAATGTGATAAAAATGATCTCGCTTCCGGGTGGCTACAATGGGCTGTACATCAAGATCGATCACAGACTCATGGATTCATGTGGAGCTATCGTCATGGTGAATGACATCATGGAACTGTACTGTCATTACAAATTTGGCACGCCTTATCCCGAGGACATGGCAAGTTTCACTGACATGGTCGAACGTGATCTTAAAAAAAGCACAGACGAAAAACGTGTCTCAAAAGACCGCATGTACTGGCAAAATGTGCTGGAGGAAAATGGAGAACCTATTTACTCCGATATACAGGGACAACGGATACTTCAGGAAAGCAGACGCCTTCACAATGACAAGTCACTCCGCGCTGCAGATCAGGAGATCAACGACCTGTCTGTCGCTACAAAGAACTATCATCTGGATGCTGAGCCAACCCAGAATCTCCTGGATTTTTGTATGAACAATCACATATCCATGACCAACCTCATTCTCATGGGAATACGAACTTATCTCTCCAAGGCAAATGGCGGACAGACTGACATTTCCATAAGGAATTATGTTTCAAGACGTTCCACACATGCCGAGTGGGTATCAGGTGGCTCTCGCGCAATGGCATACCCTTGCAGAACCATCATTGATCCGGACACAGAGTTTCTAGATGCAGTTTTCATGATTCAGGATGTTCAGAATCATGTATACCGACACTGCAATTATGACCCGGAACTTTTGTCTGACCAGATGAAAGAAATGTTCCACACTCCTCCACACACTACTTATGAGAGCGTGGGGCTTACTTACCAGCCTCTTCCTATCAGGCTTAAAAATCCGCATCTCGAAAACATTTCCGTAAGGAGCATGTGGATTCCAAATGGTACATCAAAACAAAAGATCTATCTCACCGTCATGCACAGTGCAAATGATCTGGGTTTGAATTTCTATTTCAGATACCAGACCGCAAGTCTCTCCGAACAGGACATTGAACTGTTCTACTACTACCTTATGAAGATAATCTTCAAAGGCATTGCCGAGCCAGAAATGACTGTGGGCGAAATCATCGAATGCATCTAACTATTTTTTTGGGGACGGAGGTTCCTGTCCCCTTTAATTAATTCAATAAGGAGATTTTTAATATGAATACTAATATAACTTTTTTGAACATTGTTGCCGAATACTGCAATACACCAGCTGATGAAATCACTAATGATATGCGATTCATAGAAGATTTGGGCTTTAGCTCACTTGATTTCATGACTTTTCTCGGCGACCTTGAAGATACATTTGACGTGGAAATCGATGAAGATGAGATCATCAATATTCACACTATAGAAGACGCCATCAAGTACCTTGACAACCTGACAAGCTCTTCTGCATCGGTTTAACATTAAAAATCTGGGACGACGGAGTATGTCCCATTTTGCCTCACATAAAAGAAATGGAGATATAATATATGGAAGAAAATATTCTGGAAATTGTTGAAAAAAGCTGTCAGATACATAGAGATGTAATAGCTGTTAAATATCTGTCTCACAGAGATATTGTCGAAAAGAGCTACGGAGATCTGTGGGATGACATTCGCAAAACTGCTATCATTTTGCGGAATAAAGGACTCTGCGGAACACATATTGCACTGGTGGGAAGCAGCTCTTATGAATGGATCTGCGCCTACATGGCTATACTTTTCACGGGAAATACTGCTGTACCGCTGGATGCAAACCTGTCTGCTCCGGAATTACATGAACTTCTGAATAGATCAGAATCAACTGCATTATTCTGCGGAGCATCCAGAAAAGATGTGATAACAGAACTGAAAGCAGATTGTCCTAGAATGAATGTTGTATTCACCATGGAAAAGAAAGTCGATATAGAGCGTCCAGAGGGTGCAGATTCAAATCCACAATTAGCAATTTTGTCATTTGAACAGCTCCGCAGCGAAATTACCATACCGGATGACTTTGCATTTGCCGATCAGGATAAGGATAAAATGTGTACGCTTATGTATACCTCTGGAACAACAGGTAAAAGCAAAGGCGTCATGCTGTCTCAATTCAATCTCGCACAAAATGTTGAAAATGTATATGTAAATCTGGAACCTGGTGTAACTATTCTGAGCGTTCTTCCTATACATCACGCCTTCTGCCTGACAATGGAATGGATGAAGGGCATTTCACTGGGCGCCACTATCTGCATCAATGACTCGTTGCTACACATGCTGAAAAACATGAAACGGTTTCAGCCTGTTGGTATGCTGATGGTTCCTCTCATGGTAGAAACCATTTACAAAAAACTCAAAGACGTCAACCCTCTCCTTCCTAAAAAGCTGGTTGCAAAGGAAGCATTTGGCGGTAAACTGGAATATATATTCTGCGGAGGGGCATATCTGGATCCTATGTATGTTACCGAATTCAAAAAATATGGAATAGACATACTCCAGGGATACGGCATGACTGAATGCTCCCCTGTAATTTGCTCCAACAATCACAGATACAACAGACCCGGATCCGTTGGCAAACTCCTGGACAACTGTGCTGTTCGTTTTGTCGACGAGGAAATTCAGGTAAAAGGCACAAGCGTCATGTCCGGATACTACGACATGCCAAACGAGACCGCAGAAGCTTTTCAAGACGGCTGGCTCTGCACCGGAGATCTTGGTTATCTCGACTCCGATGGTTTTATGTATATAACCGGAAGGAAAAAGAACCTCATCATTCTGGCAAATGGTGAAAACATATCCCCTGAGGAACTGGAGGGAAAGCTTTCTATAGAGCCCCTTATTTCAGAAATAGTCATTACCGGCGACGGCAACCATCTCACTGCTCACATATATCCAGATCAGGATTTTGTAGATAAGAAACATATGGATGCAGACAGAACTTCTGAAAAATTGCAAAAAATTATTGATACTTTCAACAAAAACCAGCCAACATACAAAAGGATCTCTGCACTGGATATAAGAAAAGAACCATTTGAAAAGAGTTCGACAAAAAAGATCAAAAGAAATCTCGTATAACAATAGACTCACACGCATTATTGTTGTAACATTGCTGTATTAGATAATGACAAAACTGCAGCACCAAGCCAGGCAGCAGATAAAGGAGACAGCCATGATCAACTCAACCGATCCCCGATATGATAGAACTGAAAGTGACCTTCTAGATGCATTCAAGATACTTGCAGGTCAAAAGGCTCTGAACAAAATAAGCGTGTCCGAGATAACCAAACTCACAGGTGTGACCAGAAGCACATTTTACAACCACTATGAAGACATGCCTGCTTTCATCAATGCCATGGAAGACCGCATCATCGATGAAATATTTCAGATCATGAATAGCTTCAAACCAGAAGGCAATCTTGAGATCTGCCACCAGTTCTTCAGGTCTCTATGCGAATACATGAAAGCAAATAGATTTCTCATGATCATCATTGCCACACCTGAGGCTTATGATTTCGTGGAAAAGGCACTGACAATGTTCCATAGATACGTGCGATTAATTCTGGAAAAATCCAGCAAGACCGGCCTGGCCCAGGAGAAATACTCATACGCCGTAGCATACGCAATAGGCGGCGTGGTTGGTATCCTGCACAAGTTTGCGGTGGATAACTGTCAGGAAAGCAGCGACAAGGTGTCTGCTTTCCTGACAGAAGCATTTCTGGATGGTATGAGACCGTATTTGGGGGTGTAGGCACATCTCTTCATCTAGTGGTGTTGGGGAGATGTGTTTTTTATACATTCTCACATAAAGAGCTGCGCTTCTTTAATGAAACGCAGCTCTTATGCTTATATTTTTATTATAAAGACGAAATGCACTGTGAATATGCCCCAATATTTAGTCAACAACACATTCCACAACAGCACAAGGCGGAATATTCAGCTTTAAAACATTATCCTTGATGACTGCCGTATGCTCGGTAATGCTCACCCTGTCGGGACAGTCGAAGTCGTTATAGCTGTGCGCCTCGTTTGTAAGTATCCTGCACGAAACCGATGATGCTTTAAATCCGAAAATGCTGCATTCAACAGCAGCCTCTTCCGTAAGCGAACAGTTTGCGGCGGTAACGGTCATACTCTTTTCGTTCACCGATGCGGAAACCGAGATCATCGGAGCATTTTTGCCTTCCGACATATTTTCGTTCTGCGTATAGCAGTAAACTGCCTCGTTGTTTTGGTGTGTTTTAAAAAGGTCGAAAACGTGATATGTAGGCGTTTTTATCATCTTATCGTCCTCTGTAAGAATGACCGATTGGAGAACATTCACCGCCTGTGCAAGGTTTGCCATTACAACACGGTCACTGTGTCTGTTAAAAACATTCAGCTCTATTGCAGCAACGATAGCATCACGCATAGTATTCTGCTGATATAAAAATCCCGGGTTCGTACCCTCTTCTACCTTATGCCAACAGCCCCACTCGCCTATTACAAGTCCTATTTTCTTTTCGGGATCATAGCGATTCATTATCTCCGAATGTCTTGTGATAAGCTCATCGGAAAAGTTCGCTGCAGCGATAGTTTTATAATAAAGCTCATCGTCAAAATCGGTGGCTGATTCCATTTCGGGCCATACAGGCATCGTATAATAATGCAGGTCGATAGCATCAACATTATTGCTGTCAAGATTTTTCATCATGACTTCTGTCCAGTTATAGTCGGCAGAGCTTGGACCGCAGGCTATTCTGTAAAGTCTGTTTCCCGAATAATTGTGGCAAAACGTCTGATACCTTTTATAAACGTCGGCGTAATATTCGGGACGCATATTTCCTCCGCAGCCCCAGTTTTCATTGCCGACACCGAGGTATTCGAGTTTCCACGGCTCGGCTCTGCCGTTCTTCTTTCTCTGCTCTGTGAGAGGCGATTCCGCATCTGAGGTCATATATTCTATCCATTCGGACATTTCACGAACACTGCCGCTGCCAACATTGACGTTTATATAAGGCTTGCAGCCAACAAGCTCACAGAAGCGCATAAATTCGTGTGTACCGAAAGAATTATCCTCCGTAACTCCGCCCCAGTTCGTGTTCACGATCTTTCGGCGCAAGGCTTTTTCACCGATACCGTCCTGCCAGTGATATTCTTCCGCAAAGCAGCCGCCGGGCCAGCGGAAAACGGGAGCTTTTATATTTCTGAACGCCTCGATGATATCATTCCTTATTCCGTCTGTATTCGGAATAGGTGAATTTTCACCCACATATATACCGTTGTAGATACATCTTCCGAGATGCTCGGAAAAATGTCCGTATATCTCGGGAGAGATATGTCCGAGCCTGTCGTCTGCATTTATTACTATTGATATTTTTTTCATATTATACCTCCGCTGCATACTGAATTATTATATTATCAGTGTAAGTCTTTGACTTTGGTATTGCAATGACTTATAATGTTATTATACTAACCATTCGTACTTTGAGGTGATGATATGATAAATATAAACACAGTCTGTCAGAACGTAAGACACAAAGGGAATTTTGAAATATGCAGACCGGATGGTTCTGGAGATGATCTTCTTGTTATCTTCAAGACCTCCGCTGTTCTGATACAAAACGGTGAAGAAATAACCGTTTCTCCCGACAGCCTCATTTTATACAGCAAGGGAACAATGCAGCATTACAAAACTCTGTGCGGAAGTTATGTTAATCACTTTGTCCATTTTGATACGGACGATACCGAGCTTATGAATGGGATAAAAACTGACACGCTTATCACCTCGGCGGATATTCCTGCAATTGAAGAGCTGCTTACGATATTATGCCGTGAAAATGTAGCCGATTCGACCAACAGGAAACAGTACGAAAATATGCTTATGCAGATGATACTTATGAAAATATCCGAAAGCAGCATAAATCCTGACAGCGATAAAAGCCGCATTTCCGCTCTTGAAATGCTCCGCACCGATATTTACAGCAATGCAGGGAGCTACAGCAATATATATCAGCTTGCTGAAAAAATGAATCTGAGTCCGTCATATCTTCAGGCAATATACAAACGGAAATTCGGGATAAGCTGCTATGAAGATATTTTATCCGCAAAGATCAAGACAGGACAATATTATCTTTCGACCACCGATATGACCGTTAAGGAAATATCCGACCTCTGCGGATACGGAAATGAGATATGCTTTATGAAGATATTCAAAAAAAGAACAGGGATCACACCGAGTGAGTACAGGAAAATTTCCAAGAATGATAATTTGAAAAACAACTTTATATGGTAAGGAATAAACTTTTATGATGAATTTTTTTGAACATTGCGCAGATATTGCTTCGGTTGGCATAATTGTTGATTTTACGGAAGATACGGAAACATATATCGTCGGCTCTCCTGCAGATATTAAGGCTTGGGCGTACAGCGGCTGTCCCCGAAAAGCTCCGACAGGAATTATGTGGCACAGCAACAAACTTGGCAATCTCGTCAAGGATATAATCATCCGGCAATGCAACATTTGCAAATTCATCAAGCATGAATGTCACATGAATCGGTAATCTGCCACCGCAATTGAAATCTGCCTGATAATATAACTCCTGGAATATCTGTGTATATAACATTCCGATAATGAAGTTATATGATTTATCACTATCTGGAATTACACAGAACAGAGCTGTCTTTGTTTCACCATCCCCATTTACTCCTATCCCTATTTCAGGCAGATTAAGATCATCCTTTGAAAGCAGCCTGAGTACCTGTTTATTTTCAAGAAATGCCAGTCTGGAATTTGCACTGATAATAATAGAACGAACGGTATCTCCGGCACCTCTCATACATTTGTTATACTGCTTTACCGCCGGATGATTAGCTCCAAGAGGATTGTTCTCCTGTAAAAACTTCATTCTTGTATCCAGTTTTGACGGCTTACCCTGCTTTCTCCCAGAACGGATCAGATGGGGTGGCACCTTTAGGTGTCGTGTTGGCAATCAGGCAACATCTGCTTCCTGCAAAGCCATTGCTTCTCTTGCAATCAGAGCCTTTACAAGCTCCTCCTGCGTATGCTTTGCGTTCTCTGCGGGCATTGCGTTGACAACGAAAATGGTGCCGCCGATTCTCTCTACAAAGCCGGTTTTCATATCCTCCACGGTCATCACCTCCCTCCGTAAAAATAGGGGCGTCCGTTTCCGAACGCCCCGTTACCAGCCGAAAAAGGATTATTCCTTTTCATAGATTGCCTTGAGTGCTGCGTAAAGATTTCTGCCCTCGTCCTCCGTGAGCGTGATACCCTTCCCGCAGCGCTCGTGGTTCGGATGCTACTCTCGGATGTCCAGCTTGGCGGCATTGCCGTTCCCAATCATTTCTGCCCCGACGATGTTTGGATTGTTCTTTTCGGGCGGCTGCTCTGTCCTCCCGTTCCTTGCGCTCCTACGCTTCCTTGATACTGAAAAGCTCCTTGACCTTCTTCACAAAGACCTCCACCAGCTTTGGAAAGTGTTCCAGTGCCTGCAAAAACGGCTGGCATTTTTCTTTGAGCCGGTCATACCGTTCCTGCAATCGTTCCACGGCAGAGGACGCATTGAAATACTGTCTTTGATAGTAGGAAACGCTGCTTGCAGCTCCTTTCGCATTTCCTACAAAGCTCGTTGTATTTCTTCCTGCCACGCTCATCAAGAAAGAACGCCCATTCTTCCTTGAGGTATTTCGGCATACGGGGCATAGCGAGCACCTCCTTTGTGCTGCCTAATTGCCGATTTGCTACCGAAATGCAGAAACGCCCAAAACCTCTCCGAACTGTCATTTTTCTGGGCGATTTTGGGCGTTTTCTTTCGATATGAGCGGCTTTGTTTTAGCGGCGGTATCCTTTACCGCCAACCATTCAAAAGCCGCTGTTTGTCGCTTCCGGGTAACAAAAAAGCGCCGTATTGCTACGACGCTTTTGTCTTGCTCGGAAGATGGAGCAAGGGAACGCTATTCAATTATCTGTTGTACTTTTTCTTTCTGCTGACAACCGTTGTGCCAATGGCTGCACCGCCGCTGACAAACAGCAAGGCAATCCACAAAGCAAGGTTGCTTGTATCGCCGGTCTGCGGAGATTTGGAATCGTCCTTCAGCTTCGCCGTTACGGTGTCGGCTTTTTTGATTTCCTTTGTACCGTCCTTGTCGCTGTAATATTTACCACAGCCTTCGCAGTACCAGTACTCGATATTGCCCTCGGTGGTCTTGGTCGCCGCAGTTGCCTGGAAGTACTTTAAGTTGGTGTGGTTCTTCGCATCAAGCTCACCGTATTCCGCACCGCAGACTTCGCACTTTGCCTTGTCCTTGCAGGTCGCTTTCCCGCCGGTGTGCTCAGTCAGCTTCTTGCCGCAATAATCACACTTGTGGTCTTTGTTATCGTCTGCACACTCGCTGATTATATAATCGCAGATATCACATTTGTGGTCTTTGTTTGCATCGATGCAATTCTCCGTTTGCGTGCCTGCAGAGCATCCGTCAACGGTGCAGGTGCGGGTATGGGCGCCGTCTTCGTTGGACGTCCAAGCGCCCCAGTTGTGGTCCAGCGCATTGCCGGAGAAGAAGGTCGCCTCATCCGCCGTACCCTCGGAGCTCAGACCGCAGACTGCGCAGGACTTGTAATAGATTGCCTTTTCGGTACAGGTTGCAGCAGACTTCAAATACTGCGCCTCTGCTTTTTCGGCAGTGAAGCTGTGTGCCGCCATCTCGCCGTATTCGCCGCCGCAGACCGTGCAGACAGCCTTGGCAGTGCAGGTCGCCGTGCCGCCATGGCAATTCTCGGTTTCCGTATGGCTGGTGTCACGCTTACAGATTCGGGTGTGGGTCTCTTCATCGCTGTTCTGCGTCCAAGCGCCCCAGTCGTGATCCAGCGCATTGCCGGAGAAGAAGGTCGCCTCATCCGCCGTGCCCTCGGAGCTCAGACCGCAGACTGCGCAGGACTTGTAGTAGACCGCCTTTTTGGTACAGGTTGCAGCAGACTTCAAATACTGCGCCTCTGCTTTTTCGGCAGTGAAGCTGTGTGCCGCCATCTCGCCGTATTCGCCGCCGCAGACCGTGCAGACAGCCTTGGCAGTGCAGGTCGCCGTGCCGCCGTGGCAATTCTCGGTTTCCGTATGGCTGGTGTCACGCTTACAGATTCGGGTGTGGGTCTTTTCATCGCTGTTCTGCGTCCAAGCGCCCCAGTCGTGCCCAAGCGGTTCGGAAGATCCGCCGCAAAGCGTGCATGTCCTTCCGCTTGTGCAAGTCGCCGTTCCGCTCCATATGTGTGACTCCCAGTAATCCCATGTATTATCACACACCGTGCATGTAAGATCGCATCGATGCCATTTATCATTTGCGTATTGACGAGTCACCCTTACCGTTTGTCTCTGGCCGCATTTAGTACATAACGCAATATCCGCCGCATATGCCGTCATAGGCATAACAGCCAGCATCAGGCACAGTATGAGCACAACGCTCAAAATTTTCTTATTCATATAGTCTCCTCTCCTTTGCTGTCCTTTGACAGCTTAAAGTCATATTTCATTTCCAACATGGCGAACAGCTTATACATTACCTCGGTGGCGATTGCCTTGATATCCAGTGATTGAATAAAGGCAAGCACCTTTGCCTGCTCTGCCTCCGGTACCCGATACACCCGCATAGCCGCCGTCAAAAAGCGGCTGAGCTTGCGTTCCAACGGAAAATGAATATCACATTTTCTCGCCATATAGCTGCGCATCAGTCCCGCCGTGCCGATTTCCATCTCGTAAAAGTCGCTCTCGGTATCATCGGGAAATTTTTCACCAAAAATCTGTTTCAGCTCTGCTGTGGTATGCAGGTAAATATATTCCGATGTTTCGGGCAGGGAGTAGGCTTCGATGTAGATTTCCCGCAGGTTCTCGTTCAACTCGGTCAGTGTCAGTTGAATCGCCGTTTCCACCGCATAAGCGTAAACCGGCGGCAGCTTGCTGTCTGCAATGCTTCTTGCCACGCCGAACTGTCCGCCGAACATCGTTTCGGTCAATTCCAGCAAAATTCTGTCCTTGGTAGGAAACAAATTCAAATAGCTTCCTCTTGCAACACCTGCTTCATCCACAATCTGACTGACAGAGGTGTTTTTATACCCCTGTTCCAGAAAGAGACGGACGCACACGGTCAGTATTTTCCTCTTTGTTTCACTGCTGTCTATCCGCAAATATAGCACCTCTCTTTAAGCGTTTTAGTACGCATATTAATAATATCATAACAAGTGTACAAAGGCAAGTGGAATTTAAAACTTTACCTCCGTAAATTGTGACATTTCCGCAAACGCTGGCTTCTTCCATTACTCACGGAACTTTATGACTTATTGAATACTGCCTGAAAAGGAAAAGCCGCCGTCTGTTGTTCATCCTCTGCACCCACAGCATTTGATTTTCCGCTTTGAGGGCTTCCGTTACGCCCTCTTTTTCGGAAAACTGTTTTACCAGCCGAGAAAATATTGCTTCTCCGGCTTTCTGCACGGATTGCTTACGGTGATAATAGAAGTTCTTTTCCAATTGTGCAAAGCACTTGACATTTCATTAAGGGATTTTTTTGATGATGATAATAAGGTTCTAATCAATGATCCACTGTCAACCAGAATATATAGACTCAACTCTGTACAAAGAGAGGCATTACTCGCCTTTCTAAATACTATAGATTAAGAAATTACAACGAAAAACACAGCACCATATAGATAACTCCCACTCATCTACATAGTGCTGTGTTTTAATTTTATATTTAATATCTTCTGCCTAGCGCCGTTTAAAAAAACACCATCTGCATTTTGAAAAAACACCAATTAATCGCCACAAAGTCATAAAATTACAAAAAATCACATCATATTACATACATTTATGTCTTTATTGATATGTAACGCATTTGGCTTAAATTCTCAGGTTTTATGCGGTCTCACCAGCTCCTACTCCCACTTATAAGGTGTGAGCTGATAAACGTAATAATTGAGCCAATTCGCATACAAAGTATTCGCGTGGCATCTCCACTTCTTCACTGGTTTCTTTTCCGGGTCGTTGTCTGGATAATAGTTCACCGGAATCTGTGGATTCAGGCCCTTGCCAAGGTCTCTGTGGTACTCCTGGTCAAGGGTCAGCACGTCGTACTCAGGGTGTCCTGTGACAAATATGTTTTTGCCGCCGTCACCGATTATGAGGTACGGGCCAGCCACATCTGACTCGGCTACGATCTCAAGGTGATCATTGTTTACAATGTCCTCCTTGGACACACCGGTATATCTTGAGTGTGGCACATAGAATACATCGTCGAAACCGCGGACTAGCGGTGTTCTCTTGTGGAAGGTGTGATGTTCGTATATGCCTGACAGTTTCTGCGGAAGGTCGAACTTCTGCACACCGTATCTGTAGTAGAGTCCCGCCTGGGCGCCCCAGCAAATGTGCATGGTCGATGTGACATTTGTCTCGGACCAATCCATGATCTCGCGGAGTTCATCCCAGTAGTCAACATTCTCAAATTCCATCTTTTCAACAGGTGCTCCGGTTATGATGAAACCGTCCCATTTGCGGTTCTTTACGCTGTCAAAATCCTCGTAGAATCTGTCAAGGTGTCCCTTTGTCACGTTCTTGGACTCGTAGGACATGGTTCTAAGAAGCGTGATGTTCACCTGAAGTGGGGTGTTTGACAGGCTTCGCATGAGCTGCAGCTCTGTGTCCTCCTTCAGCGGCATGAGGTTGAGTATCAGAATGTCAAGGGGTCTTATGTCCTGGCTGTGCGCCCTTCCTGTTCCCATGACAAATATGTTCTCGTCCTCCAATGTTTTCTTAACCGGCAGATCATCATCTATTCTTATCGGCATCTCTATTCATTCCTTTCCATTTACTACAGTTACTCCTACTGTCCAATCAATTCTAAGAAATCCTCCTCAGATATGATAGGCACATCAAGGCTTTTTGCCTTCTTGTTCTTGGATGATGTAGAATTCACATCGTTATTTATAAGATATGAGGTCTTGGCAGATACAGAACCTGTAACCTGACCTCCTCTGCTCTCTATCAGTTCCTTGAGCTTATTTCTGTTGTCAAAATGGGTGAGCGAACCGGTTATGACGAACACCTTGCCCGCCAGATCCTGCTCCGTATCAGAAACCTCATCCACAAACGTAAGCTCAACCATCAACCTATCTATGATAGCACAATTCTTCTCATTTTCAAAGTATCTGACTATATCCTCTGCTATAACCTGACCGATTCCGTCTATCTCAACGTATGCTGACACATCTGCCTTCTTCATGGCATCCATATCATTTGCAAAATGCTTTGCCATGAGCTTGGCTGTCGCCTCTCCGACATTTGCAATGCCGAGACCATTGACAAGACGCCACATGTTCGTCTGTCTGGATGCGTCCACCGCAGCCACAAGCTTGTTGTACGACTTCTCGCCAAATCCCTCAAGTTCAACTATATGTTCTCTGTGAGCCGCAAGCTTATACAGATCAGGAAGCTCCTCGAGGATCTTCTCATCTATGAACTTCTCTATGGTCGCCTCTGAGAGTCCATCTATATTCAACGCATTTCTGGACACGTAGTGTGAAAATGACTTAAGTTTCTTCGCAGGGCAGAACTGGTTTGTGCAGTACAGAGTCTCAACTCCTGACACTGCACCGCCTTCCTCCCTCACTATCTCAGTCTCTCCTCCGCATGCAGGACACGCAGCCGGTATGACCACGTTACCACTCATGGTTAGATTCCTTGCAATCTGCGGAATGATCATATTCGCCTTGTACACTGCAATCTCATCACCTTCGCCCAGCGCCAATGACTTAAGTATGCTGACGTTGTGTATGCTGGCACGGCTTACTGTTGTTCCCTCGAGCTCCACCGGGTCAAATACAGCAACCGGGTTTATGAGTCCAGTTCTTGATGGACTCCACTCCACATAGCGGAGGTGGGTTATCGCTTCCTCGTCCGCCCATTTGAACGCCATGGCATTTCGCGGGAACTTGGCTGTGGTTCCCAGGCTCCTTCCGTATGCCAGATCATCCAGCATGAGTACCAGACCATCCGATGGGAAGTCATTCTCCGTTATCTTCTCTGAAAATTCCCTCACCTTATCAGGAAGTGCCGCCGAGTCTGTCAGGTAGTGTTCTACCACGGTAAATCCCTGCTGCTCCAACCAGTCAAGCTGATATTTGAATGAATTGTGGAAGTCCACATCCTCACCGTCCACTAAATTAAAAGCGAAGAAATGTACATTTCTCTCTTTTGTTATCTTGTTATCGAGCTGTCTCACTGAGCCGCTGCACAGATTTCGCGGGTTCTTGTACTTAGATTCCGCATCCGTTATCTTCTCATTTATCGCATTGAAATCCGAGTATTTGATGACCGCCTCGCCTCTGATCGTCAGCTTGCCCTTGTACGGGATGTGATGAGGTACATTTGCAAATACCTTCGCATTGTTCGTGATGACCTCGCCTATCTCACCATTTCCACGGGTAACCGCTTTTATCATCTCTCCGTTCTCATATGTGAGAACAACTGTGAGTCCGTCCATCTTCCAGGATATTACGCCCTTCTGACCGCCAAGCCATGACGCAAGAGCACCTACATCCTTTGTCTTGTCAAGAGAAAGCATTGGATGCTCGTGAGCCTCCTTCGGCAGCTCACTGACGACCTCATATCCTACCTTGACCGTCGGGCTGTTGCTCATGACCATCCCGGTCTCTTTCTCCAGGGCACTCAGCTCATCGTACAGAGCATCATATTCCAGATTGCTCATGATCTCTGTATCTTCCATATAATATTTCTTTGCAGCATCGTTGAGCTGCTTTACAAGTTCTTTAATTCTGGCTATCTTGCCATTATCGTTATTGCCACTGATGTCATTATTTTCTTTAATATTTTCACTGGTATTTCTACTAATATCTTCCATACACACCCCACAAAAAATCCTATATACACTCTCTACTACATCCCCACTATCCGTCTCAGCTCTGCCTCTTCCTCGCGGCTGAGCTCCCTTAACTCTCCAGGTCTCATATTGCCAAGCTTCACGTTGCAGACCCTGACTCTCTTCAGGTTCACTACCCTGTAGCCCAATGCATCACACATTCGTCTGATCTGCCTGTTGAGACCCTGTGTCAGCACTATCATGAATGATCTGTCATCTATCTTTCGCACCTTACATTTCTTTGTCACTGTATCAAGTATAGGCACTCCTTCCGACATCTTCCTGATGAAGTCCTCTGTTATCTCACGGTTCACCCGCACTCTGTATTCCTTCTCATGGTTGTTCACCGACTTCTGGATGGCATTTGACAGATCACCATCATTTGTCAGAAGAAGTAGACCCTGGGAGTCCTTGTCCAGCCTTCCCACGTACTGAAGTCTGATCGGATAATCTATGTGATCAAATATATTGTCTGGATCAGCCTTACTCGCTGTACAGGTAAGTCCTATCGGCTTATTATATGCCAGGATCACTGTCCTATCCTTCTGCTGAACCTTCCTGCCCATGAATGTCACCACATCCCCGGGCATGACCTTCTGACCCATGACTGCAGTCTCTCCGTTGATCGTAACCTTTCCATTCTCTATATGTGTATCCGCAGCGCGCCTTGAGCACACGCCCGCCTCACTGAGATATTTGTTAAGTCTTATTCCATCCGCCATAATCTTTCCTCTGTTATTATTTTCCTATATTGTTAATACATATCTCACATTCTAATTTCTGGTCAGCATACACCATGTATCAGCCAGACCAAGGCCAGTAAATTCTAACCAATATGCAGAACCATCATACCATTTATTTTTCATTTTGTGAACCATTCATCACACCATGTATAACCCACAGCAAAGATTCAGTTAAATTAATTTTGTAAAAGTCCTTGATTTTTTTTATCAATTAATGTATATTTAAACAAACGCAAAGGTGTGTTTCTTCGGAAACGCACCTTTTTTTATTTTAGGAAAAGGAAGTGCATATTATGGATAACATCGACAGAAAAATCATTCATCTTTTACAGGGCAACGCCAGAACGCCACTCAAGTATCTGGCCAGCAAAGTCTTCCTTTCTTCGCCGGCAGTTTCAGCAAGAATAGAGAGACTTGAGAAAGCAGGAATACTGACCGGATATCACGCAAGCATCAACCATGAGGCTCTCGGATATCACATCACAGCATTTATACACATGGCTCTTGATCCAAAACAGAAGCCAACCTTCTATCCATTTGTTGAAGCATGTCCAAATGTACTTGAATGCAACTGTGTGACCGGTGCGCACTCCATGCTCATGAAGGTTTGCTTTCCTAATACCATGGATCTCGACTCATTTATCGGACAGCTCCAGAGATTTGGCAGCACAGAGACACAGATAGTATTTTCCACACCGGTTCCTATCAGAGGGGTTTTGATCGACACAGATGATGTGAACTCTTCCGAGGCAATATAAGTCTCATACAGTGATAATATAAAACGCAGGCATAAAGCCTGCGTTTTCTTTAATTATACATATTCTGGAACTTTCTAAATGTCTCATCCGTTCTAAGCAGATAATCATTGTTTTCTTTTACATGTTCATATATCGCCTGTATATCACCAGATGAGTTGATGGTGTTGATATACGAGCTCTCCTTGTCAGACAAAGCCGAATTGTTGATCTTGTAGCTTCCATCTGACTGTTTCGTCACATATAACGACCTTATATCGAGCGGTTCCGAGTTGACATCCTTTATCATCAGATTGGATAATTCGTACACGATATACGAATCTGCGGTATATCCGTTGGCTATATAACAGGTGGTCTTGTTGTACGCCGTTATATACTCCGCTGCTATCTCAATGCTCTTCATGTCGTCAAATTCCGACGGAACTGTGACCAGTCTCTGAAGTGTCGTCTGATCTGCCTTTGTTCTCGCCAAAAGATAATTGTTCACTAGCTGATTTATCTCATCAATCGTACACAGCCTGTAATTTGCTCCGTCTGGTATCTCCAGTCTCACCGTGTTATCTCTTCCGGTTATGTTCTCTGTGAACAGCTTATCGTTTATAAAAAATACATACACATAGACTCCGACAAGTATCAGAAATACCGCCCACAGCAAGGCAAGAACACCACCAGAGATCCCGCCATGTCTGGATCTTCTTCGGCCTTTCCGCGTCTTTGCCTTCTCTTCGGCAAAATAATCGTCATCGCCATACAGCTCTTCATCATCGAACATATCTCCGGTATCCGGTGCATCATCCATATCCTCAGGATCTTCTATGACATAATCCTCATACGGCCTTTTCTGTCTCGCCGGGGTCTCCTCAACCTCTGAAGCTCCGCCGGGCTCTGAGTTATCAGCCAGCTCCGAATCTTCACTGTCATCTAAGTCATCATCTAATCCCGAGTCTCCACTGTCATCCGATTCATCGTCTGACTCCGGATCTTCACCGTCATCTAAGTCATCATCTGTCTCTGAATCTCCACCGATCTCTGATTTCCTATCCAACTCCGGCTCTTCATTTTCTATATTCTGTTCTTCCGCTTCCAAATTCTTTTTCTTCTTCATCACTGCATATCATCCTTTTACGAAATAAATATCAGAGTATAAAAAAGCGTACCAGGGCGGAGTCGAACCGCCCGTCATGGCTCCGGAGGCCATTGCCGTATCCGATTGGCTACTGGTACACAGTTGGTATGATACTACAAAAAACTCACTTTGGCAAATAAAAAAACGTCCCCGCACTTATATGCGGGAACGCTTTGAATTCTCTTGTGTCACTAAATAATTACATAGTTACCGAAACGAATTTTACTATGAATAAGAGTGCAATAATTGTCACTACGATATCCTGCTTCTTATACTTGCCTGTGAACAGTGTGATAAGAACATATGTGATAGCGCCAAGACCGATACCATTTGAAATAGAGTATGTCAGTGGCATCATAAGGAATGTCACGAATGCAGGAACTGCTGAGCGCATATCCTCCATATCAACCTTTGCAAAGTTCTTAGCCATAAGTACACCTACGAAGATAAGTGCTGGTGCTGTTGCACATGATGGAATGATGTTGGCAACAGGGCTGAGGAACAGACATACTGCAAAGCAGATTGCTGTAACCAAACTTGTAAGACCTGTTCTACCACCTGCAGCGATACCTGAAGCTGACTCTACAAATGTTGTACATGTTGATGTACCGAGAATAGCTCCTGATACAGTACCTATAGAGTCACACATCATACACTCGTCAAGCTTCATTGGGTCACCCTTCTCGTCAAGCATATTAGCCTGGGAAGCTGCACCATAGAGAGTTCCGATGGTATCAAACATATCTACCAGACAGAAGCTGACAACAAGCATGATTGCTGAGAACACACCGCCGATATACTCAGCAGAGAATGCATCCTTCCATGCCTGTCCCTGGAACACTCCGAGGAATCCGACTGAACCGAAATCCTTGAATGACTGTCCGATCGATGAGAAATCAAAGTTAGGTGCCTGAAGCATCATAACATAATATAATACTGTAGATGCAAGGATACCTATGATAATGTTACCCTTTACATTAAGCTTTGCAAGGATCGCAATTATTATAAATCCTACAAATGCTACTATAGGAGGTGCGATCTGTGCAATAGCCTCCTTTGTGCTGCCAGCGCTTGTGATCACACCGTGGAAATCAAAGAACTGAACAAATGTATATGGGTTGTCCTGGATAAGTGTTGCATTCTTCAGTCCGATAAGAGCTATGAACAGACCAATACCTGCCGGAATTGACTTCTTAAGGCACTCAGGCATTGCAACTGCAATGTACTTTCTGAGTCCTGTCACTGAAAGGATCAGGAATACGAGACCTGATATCAATACTATTACCAGACCTGCCTGATAACCTCTGATAACACTCACACCTGCAAATGCTGCACCAGCTACGAAGATAGTACAGAAGAATGAGTTAAGTCCCATTCCGCAGGCCTGTGCAAATGGCATGTCCGCGAGGAACGCCATGAGAAGTGTTCCCACTATTGCAACAAGAATAGATGCGATGAATACAGCATTCCATACTGTACCAAGCTCACCAGCCATGTCTGGAACTGCCCCTGCCAGCCAGCCATTGCTGCCTTCTCCTGCAACCTGATTTGGATTGACCAGAACGATGTATGCCATGGCGAAGAATGTTGTAAGTCCTGCCATGATCTCGGTCTTGATTGTAGACCCACGCTCTGAGATTTTGAAGAATTTGTCCATGATTACTCTCCTTTTCTCGTTTTAGTATAATATAAACAAATACTTATCCATTCTATATCACTTAATGATACTTTTTCAACTACTTTTAAATAATTTCTTAATGTTCCTTACAAAAGTTAAATAACATATAAACAAATAATAAAATAGTCCGGCCGGGTATTCCCCAATCGGACTATCGTATATATGTATTACTCTGTACTATTTTACTTTTTTGACAACAAGACCTATCACTACTTTATATCTTGAACCTGATATCTTAACTATACCGGTAACTTCTGTGGCGATCTTGCCCTTCTTCACATAATAGTTCTTGTGATTCTTAGGACTCTTTACTATTCCCGTCTTGCCTGACTGGAATACACCCTTGTAGATATAGCATTTAGCACCTGTTGTGGTACTCTTGAAGAAGCCTGTATAACCTGACTGGATTATACCTTTCTTTACATAGTAATACTTCTTATTCTTAGTGCTTCTGACAAGGGCTGTCTTGCTCTCTGCAAATTTGCCCTTTATTATGAGACACTGCTGTCCCTTTGAATTTCTGTAGAAACCGGTGTAAGCTGTATAAATCTTGCCATTCTTTACAAGATATGTTTTTCCCGTCTTAGGGCTCTTTACAAGTCCCTTGTATCCTGTCTTTACCACGCCATTTACAACATAGTAGTTGACTCCGGCACTCTTGACAAATCCTGTGTAATTCTCCTGAACCACGCCCTTCTTATAGAAGTAGGTCTTTCCATTCTCCTTCACAAGACCATTCTTGCTTGTATCAATAGAAGGAGTTGGGTCTGGTGTTGGATCTGGATCCGGTGTTGGTATTGGATCTGGTGTTGGATCCGGGTCCGGTGTCGGATCTGGGTCTGGTGTTGGATCTGGGTCCGGTGTTGGATCTGGATCCGGTGTTGGATCTGGATTTGGATCTGGTGTCGGTGTTATATCCGCATCTTTGTACAGATATGCGTCATCCCATGTTCCCCAAGCACCACCTGTCGCGGTGGCTCTCATTCCAACCATAACTTTGGTAGTCTCATTTACTGTGAATCTAATCTGTGGATGCTGCCAGATTTTCCAGCCCTGTGGGACTGCAGGTGCGGATGCGAGTTCTGTATCTCCAGCTTTTGCATACACCTCATACACATCGTTATCTCCATTTGCACCGCCCTGAAGATATGCGCTGAGCACATACTCTCCCGGCTCAAGTGTGATGGTCTGATATACATCATATGTAAAATCTGATGAATTGTAGTAGTGACCACAATATGCACCGTTTCTAAAATCTTCCTTTGTCTTGATTGCAAATCCCTTGCTTGTATCAGCGATGGTCCAGCCCTCATTTCCTGACTCAAATCCAGGATTTACAAGGATGTTCTCCTTTAATATTGTTACATTGCACTGAACCTCGACAGTCTCATCATTTACTGTCACAGTTCCCTTTACAGTACATGTTCCTGCACCGTAGTTCTTTACCTTCTCAAGCGCTCCATCCTCCCAGGTGATGTCTGCGCTCTCTGAATTGCCATCATTGTAAGCTACTGTTGCTGCAGTCGGCAGAGCTACATTTGCAATATCTGTTATCTCGATCTCAACATCATCAACTGTTATTGAGACTACCTCTCTCTTTGTCTTTGTTCCTGTGTGAACATAGGCAAATGTCTTGAGTGACTCAAGTGGGTGTCCTGTGAAGTCAAACAGTGCCTGGTTGTCAACTGCTGAACCGCCGTACCACTTGCCGGCGTCTGCTGCGTCGTACTCTCCTGCGTATGATGAAGCCCAGCCTGAACCGTACTTCTCCCATGCCTCCTTGTTGGCTGCAAGGACGTCTGCTGCATTCTCTGCAGATGAATCATACACATTTACAGGAAGCCATGCAGGCTCCCAGTAGAATACACCGATTCCTGAAGAACCTGTATTCTTTACTGCTTTTATAACGGAGCTTATCTCATTGGCCTGTCCCTGAACTGATAAATCATAAGTTGTAGAATCATCTTTACCTTTTCTGACAGTATTTTCATGTCCATCACCATCATCCAGTGTATATGCCCATGATGTCTCTGCCACCATGACAAGCTTGCCATATGTGTCTGCCACATTCTTGAGAACCGATGTGAGATTGTCTGTTGAGCCATGCCATACAGGATAGTATGATGATGCAAATACATCGTAGTCTACGTTGTATGTATTAAGTCTCTTTGCAAAATTTGCGTAATTGCCACTTCTCTCAGGATTGGTGAAATGGATGGCAACAAGGATATTCTTGTCGATGGCTCTCACTGCCTCACTTCCGGCGCTGAAGATCTTTGCCATGTTTTCCCAGTTCTTTGAAGTCTCACCACATATTCCGTTGGTCGTCTCGTTACCGATCTGAACCATGCCGACATCAACGCCAGCATCGAGCAGAGTCTTAAGGCTCTCTGATGTGTATGACTTAACTGCAGCTACCTTCTCGTCAAGAGTGAAGTCAGCCCAAGCCTTAGGCACCTGCTGTTTGCCAGGATCAGCCCAGAAATCCGAATAATGGAAATCCACAAGAAGCTTTATTCCGGCTGCTGTTGCATACTGTCCGATCTTCTTGGCTGTCTCCAAATCATTGTTACCGCCGCCGTAACCGTTTTTGTCTGCATCATATGGATCATTCCATACACGGACACGCACATAATTTATTCCACATGAAGCAAGGAACTTGAAGTATCCGATATCATCCAGCTCGTTGCCATCGAAATCATAATACTTAACTCCACTGTTCTTCAGTGACACATAGGATGATACGTCTACGCCCTCGATAAATGACTGCTTCTCTCCGTTCAGATCTGTGTATGTGAGATCACGCACGCGGTCCACATATATTCCAGCCTCCACAGGCTCAACTACATCTTCCTCGTCTGTAAGCTTGCAGAGCTTTACATTGTCTATCTTGCCCCAATATCCCTTGGCAAGACTGCCCTTGAATGAAATGCTGACATCAGTTGTATCCTCAAGAACGAACTCTTCTGTCTCATTTGTCGCCCATGCATCCCATCCGGTCGTGGCTCCAACAGCCTGTGACTTATCAGCGACAGATACTGTGAGTCCTGTATCCTGTGCATCGCCCTCGACATCATACTCTAGCTTGTATGTTCCTGCAGGAACAGCCTCTACAGTCTGTGTGATGCTGACATCAGCCGCATCTGAAGCCCAGATATTCAGATAATATGTGGCGTTTACATTACTTCCACCATTTTTTACAACAAGCTCAGCTCCCGATTCACTCTCTATAGTCCAGTTACTGCTGTCACCTGTTTCAAAATCGCCATTTGCAACCTTGAGTGTGTCCACCCAGCTCTCCGCAGCCTTCGCTGTTATCAGTGAAGCTCCAGATCCAAAGATCTGCCCTACCATAAGCGCTCCTGCAAGAACTGCACAGCCAATCTGCTTTACAATTCTCTTTCTTCTCATATATGCCCTCCTAATAAGTATTATTACGCAGACGCATCCCAATGCGCTCCGCGCGGCGTCTGCATTATCACAAGGATTCCTCCTTGCAATAATAATGTTGATCAACAGTTGCGCAACCGTTTGTCCTCATATTGATATATTAACATATTTGAGTTCTGGTTACCATGTCGCTTGTAGACAATGTTTTTAAGAATTATTTGTGTATTTTGTATATGTCAAAGCGCAACTTAAGCGCAATTTGTGTGCAATTTTGTGCGCAACAGAATGATATTATGTTATGTATTTTCAAATATGCACAATAAATCCCAACGCTTACACAAAGAAAACGCCCTGTCCATGATATGTTATGTAAACTTCATATCATGAACAGAGCGTTTTAACGTATACACACTGTATTATTCTATAATGTAACCTGGAATGTGATGTATCCATCCCCGTCACATCTTGCTATTATCCCGCCCTTGTGAGACTCAACTATCGATTTGGCGAGAGAAAGTCCTATTCCCGAACCTCCGGTCTCCGAATTTCTTGAGCTGTCAGGTCTATAGAATCTCTCAAACAATATATCCTGAGAGCCCTCTTCCATGCCATCTGTGAGGTTTTTGAGAACAAACTTCACCTTTCTGCCATCACGCTTCAAGGATATACTTATATCCGCTGATTCAACAGCATACTTCATGGCGTTATCCACCAGTATGCTTATGAGCTGCCTGATGGAATTCTCATCTCCGACATACTTTATTCCATCTTCGATATCCGCGCTGATCTTCTTGCCTCGAACCTCCGACAGAGACGAGAAATGATCTATCACCTCATACGCCACATCAGACAGATCAAACTTTGCCTTCTCCTTCGGTTCAGGATTTTCATCCAGTCTGGAGAGAGCCACCATCTGATTTGTGAGCGCTGTCAGTCTCTTGACCTGATCCCTGGTGTTCTTCGTCCATTCACTCTCACCGTTCACCATCTCTATGACCTCGGTATTTGCATCTATGATGGTTAGGGGTGTCTTGATCTCATGGCTTGCATCGGTGATAAACCGCTTCTGCTTGGCATAACTCTCAGCCACCGGCTTGAATATCTTCTTTGACCAGAACAGCACCAGCATGAACACCGCAAGGAATCCCAGAAGTGACACTCCTACACTGTATACCAACGTATTTCTGAACGACTCCAGCTCCTGACGGCAGTCGACAAATATTATCCTGGTTCCATCCTCACAGTCCGCTACCCTGTATCTGTATATATCCGTAAATCCACTGTCTGAACCGTCCCCAAGTATCTTCAAAGCATACGACTCGGCTTCCGATTCATCAACAGCAGCTATATTGTCAAGGCTGTAGGACTCAACAGCCCCATCACTTACGACCACGGAGAAATATCTTGTCTGAAATGGTGTCTCCGGTGAGAACTTATCATTGCTCTTGCCATCAGGCTTATCAGGTGGCTGGGAATCCGCATTGGTCTTAACCTTCTCTTTCAGAAAATCCCTGCTGTCAAACTGTCCATTATTATCCACCAGTTCAATTAAGGTATCATCCGCCCTTGAAACCATGCGGGCATAATTTGCTATGTTGAGAATGCTCATTATGACAAACAGCACTCCAAATGTGGATGCCATTGCCGCAAATATAAATCTTTTTCTCAGATTCTTTATCATGTTCTATCCTCTTCCTTATACTCAAGTGTGTATCCCTGATTTCTTACTGCCTTAATGGACACCCCTGAGCCTATCTGACTGAGTTTCTTCCTGAGATACGAGATATTGACCCATACAACACTGATCTCCGTATCCGTGTCATAGCCCCATATCTTCTCCATCATAAGCTCTGCTGATATTATCGCATTCTGATTTGCCATCAGCAGTTCCATGATCTGATATTCCTTGTTCTGCAGCTTTACGCTTCCACCAGATGAACTGAGCTCATAATTCAGGCAGTTTAACGTGCAGTCGCCATACTTCATCTCCGTGCTGACCGCCTCACTCTTTCTTCTGGTTATCGCGCGTATCCTTGCCAGGAGTTCCTTTGTCTCAAATGGCTTTGCAAGATAATCGTCCGCCCCCAGATCAAGGCTGTTGATCTTGTCATCAGTCTCAGCCTTGGCCGTGAGCATAATGACCGGAACATCGCAGCCCTCAGCCCTGATCTTTGACAGCACGGTAAAGCCATCCATCTTTGGCATCATGACATCAAGTATGACTCCGTCATACACCCCTGCCATAATGTAGTCATAGGCATCCTGTCCGTTATACACAGCGTCCACTGAGTAATTGTTGTGCTTCAATATAACCTGAAGCGCGCTTGAAAGCGCTTTCTCATCCTCCGCAAGAAGCAATCTCATAATCTTATCTCCGTCTCATATTATTATGGTCTCCACCAGATATCACGCAAACCATCTATAATTCGTATTATACCACTCAAGCTTAAATAAAGCTTAAACCTTCATGACATCAACAATTGTCTGGACAAGTCTGTCTATATCTATAGGCTTGGCAAGATGGGCATTCATACCCGCTTCCCTGCCTCCACACCGTCAGGCATAAGGTCGACCAAAAGCCCGGATGCCGATTCTATGTGTCCCTGCTCGTTACTCAGCTCGTTTGCGATCATCTGAACCGCAATTACATAGATTATATTTTATACAGTGCTGGATATCAACAGAAACAGACAATAAAAAAGCCCCACGGCCAGCTCAAAAGCCAACCGCAAGGCAATTATTCATATATTCAGATACGGGATATGATTAAACGTTCATCTGCTTAGCAACCTCGGCTGCGAAGTCCTCGTTCTTCTTCTCCATTCCCTCTCCAACCTCGAAACGAACGAAGCTGGCGATCTTGAGATCCTTGTTAACTGACTCAAGGTACTTGGCAACTGTCTGCTTGCCATCCTCAGCCTTAACGTATACCTGATCAAGAAGGCTGATCTCCTTAACCTGCTTTGAGATACGTCCCTCAACAAGACCATTGAAGATCTTATCTGCAACGATAACATCCTTATCAGCGATAGCAAGCTCTGCAAGCTGTGCCTTTGCCTCCTTTGAAAGGAAGTTGAATAAGAAGTTCATGTTGCTCTTCTTCTCTTCGTAGATAGCTACATCCTCTGCGCTCCATACGCCGTCAACAGCCTTTGCGATAAGCTTGTTAAGGATTGGCTTTGGAAGTGTATCAGGTGCATTAAGTGCACTGTCAACTGTGATCTCCTTAAGCTTAGCCATAGCGTCTGCTGAGATATCAGCTCTGCTGATGTACTGTGGGTTCATAGCTGCAATCTGCATAGCTACGTTCTTGAGTGCTTCCTTAGCAGCGTCATCGCTTGCGCCGTTACCAGCTACGATAACACCGATTCTTCCATTGCCGTGTAAGTAGTCAACTACTACATCGCCTGAAAGCTTCTGGAATCTACGGAATGATAACTTCTCTCCGATTGTTGCTGTCTTGTCAACAAGGGCTTCCTTAAGACCATTCTCTCCGAGAAGTGCCTCAACATCCTCGCCATCCTTGCCACCAACAAGTGATGAAGCAAGTGCCTGATCAGCGATCTGCTGAACAAATGTCTGGAATATCTCGTTCTTAGCAACGAAGTCTGTCTCTGAGTTAACCTCTACAACAACACCTGTTGTACCATTAACTGCTGCACGGCAGATACCCTCTGCTGCGATTCTGCTTGCCTTCTTCTCAGCCTTAACTGCACCGCTCTTACGAAGTACATCTACTGCTGCTTCCATATTACCATCAGTCTCTGCAAGTGCCTTCTTGCAATCCATCATACCGGCACCTGTGAGCTCTCTTAACTCTTTAACCTGAGCTGCTGTGATTGCCATCTTATTTTACCTCCAAATTTGAATATTGACATATCATAATAATGGTTATGTCGTTTTATTAAAGCTTTTTCAGCCTGTATATGTCTCTTTAAAAGTCACGGGATAATACTTTTTATATTACCCCGTTACCTTTTATAATCATTTATTAATTATAATCAATGATGATCAATATCAACTACAGATTACTCCTCTGCAGCCTCCTCAGCCTCTGCCTCATCTACTGAATCAGCATCAACACCCTGCTGAGCCTCGATAACAGCGTCTGCCATCTTTGAAACGATAAGCTTTACAGCTCTGATAGCGTCGTCGTTACCAGGGATTACATAATCAAGCTCCTCTGGATCACAGTTTGTATCAGCGATACCAACAAGCTTAATTCCAAGTGACTGAGCCTCCTGGATACATATTCTCTCCTTCTTAGGATCAACAACGAAGATCATGTCTGGGATTCTCTTCATGTTCTTGATACCGCCAAGATTCTTCTCGAGCTTCTCCATCTCCTTCTTGATCTGGATAACTTCCTTCTTAGGAAGAACGTCAAATGTACCGTCCTGCTCCATCTCCTCGTACTTCTTAAGAGTAGCGATTCTTGTCTGGATTGTCTTGAAGTTTGTAAGCATACCTCCAAGCCATCTCTCATTTACATAGTACATACCGCAACGCTCTGCCTCGCTCTTGATTGAGTCCTGAGCCTGCTTCTTTGTACCAACGAAAAGAATCTTTCCACCGTTTGCTACGCAGTCACCGATTGCATTGTAAGCATCGTCAACCATTCCTACTGACTTCTGAAGATCGATGATGTAGATACCATTACGCTCTGTGTAGATGTATGGCTTCATCTTAGGGTTCCATCTTCTTGTCTGGTGTCCGAAATGTACACCTGCCTCTAATAACTGCTTCATTGAAATAACGCTCATTTTTTCTACCTCCATGGTTAAAATCTTCTGCCGGCATCAACTCTTTGGACCACCCGAGCACAGGCACCACGCCAACTATCAACCAGCATGTATATTTGTTATGCGCACTCACGCAATCGACATTGTAACACAAAAAAAAAGTGCATTCAAGCACTTTTTTCTTGTGTTTTATATATTTTTATTTACTGATGACCTAAAAGGATCCACACTATTCCGCCGTTTGTCTCATTTCCGGTAAATGTGTATGTTCCAGGTACAAGACTCTCAGAATATCCCGATCTGAGAAGCCAGTCGTAATACTCATCTGCATCCCTGATGCCTATCTGTCCAAGCAACTGGCATATCTCGTATGCTGATGTGCCGGCTCCAAATGTGATCTCTCCGCCGCCATTGTCATACTTGATGGCACTCGCTTTCACAGCCTCTGTCGCCGCCTCGGTAGTCTTATTTGTGCTGCTTCCTGAACCGGTCTGCGAATTCTTATCCTCTGTATAGCCGTTGTCCTTGGCAGATGGAACTCTCTCTGTCTTATCAGAAAGACCTCCGTTGTTATCTGTTGTGCCGGTTCCATTTGACTTGTCGGAGCTTCCGGTCGTACCACTGTTGCTTCCACTGCCGCTCTCTGCATCGCTCTTGCCATTTTCTGACTTGCCTGTCTCTGTTGTAGTCTTATCGGCATTGGCATTCTTTTCCGTGGTTACTTTCTGTGTCGTTGTCTTTTCTGTCGTCTTATCCTCGGTCTTCTTCTCTGTTGTCGTCTCTGTTGAAGAATCCTCTGTGCTCTTATCCTGCTGCTGACTTACGACCGCCGTCTTGCCCTGACCTGAATCAGTTTTTCCGGCATTTCCAAAATTAAACGCAACAGTCATGGTAAGTGCTCCTATCACCAGCCCTGTACCAAGGCCTCTGAAATAACTTTTTTTATACATAGCTTACCTCCCGGACTGATTACTGTTTGTCAGCCTCATTGATCTTGTCTATCATAACCTTAGCCTCTCCAACTCCTATTCCAAGTTTGTTTGCGATCTCCATGATGCTGAGTCCCTTCTTGTGCAGATCTGCAACCTGCGACTCTACATCTGTGCCTTCATCCCATATATCAACAACCTTGTTCTGAGCGGCTTTCTTCTTTTTTCTCTTCTTTGAACGATTGTTTCTAGATCTGGCAGCATTGTTATTCTCAGCGATCGCTGCGGCTGCCTTCTCAGGATTTTCAGCCTCTACCACTGTAAATGCACTGTCTGTTACCGGTGCATCCTCCACACTGACTGCTTTCTCGGCAGCCTCTGCATCTGCAGCAGCCTCAGTGCTGCTCTCTGACTCGGTATTCTCTTTCTGCGCTTCACCCTCGGATGTCTCCGACTTATCATTGTCAGCGATACCGTCTGTCTTTACGTCATCTTCTGCTTCAGCATCAGCTTTAGTCTCAGCTCCATCTGCTGTCTCTGTCTTATCTGCTGCCTGAGAATCATTTTCTGACTGAGCTTTCTCTGCATCCGGCTCAGTCTTCTCTGATCCGTTATCTGCCTCCGCAGGCTCTGACTCGGAAGTCTCTACAGTCTCAGGCTCATCGTATGTCACAGGCTCTTTCTCGCTGGTGTCATCCGGATCATATGCCTCGTATGCATCCTTAAGGCTCTGGTTGATGTAATCTATCATCTGCTTCTTGGCCTTCTCTGACAACTGTTTCTCACAAGCCTCAAGCTCTGTCTGCATCTTCTTCTTTGCAGCCTCTATACCCTCCTCGTATGCCTTGACTGCATCATCTATCTTCTTCTGGGTATCAGCCTGGGCTGTCTCATTTGCCTTGACTATGCCGGCTCTGAATTCATCCAGCTCCTTCCTTGTGCTGTCCATGAGCTCACTCATTTCCTTCTTTGAACTCTCTCTCATCTCAGCAAGCTCTTTTTTCGATGACTCCCTGACTTCATCAAGGCCCTTTTTCATGTCCGATTTCACAGCTTCGCCCTGTTTCTTCAGCTCATTCTTCTTCTTCTCTACAAGGCTGTCACAATACTCATCAAGCTTCTTCTCCAGATTCTCCCTGCTCTCATCCATCACAGAATTCTCTGTATTCTCTTTTGGACCGTCAGTAAGGAAAAAGCTTACTATCACTATCGCTACACCTACTATCAATGTCACTATTGCCGGTATCATATATGTCTCTCCTTTTCGATGTATTTATAATTCTGTTCTCAGGCATTCTTCAGTTCATCAAACACCACATCATTCAGCACTTTTATGTACGTGCCCTTCATTCCCGATGATCTCGCCTCGATAACACCTGCGCTCTCAAACTTTCTGAGTGCGTTCACTATAACCGATCTTGTTATGCCTACCCTGTCTGCGACCTTGCTTGCCACCAGTATTCCCTCTTCGCCGTCAAGCTCGGAAAAAATGTGTTTGATCGCCTGCAGCTCTGAAAACGACAGAGTGTTGATTGCTGATCTCACTATGGCCAGCTTGCGGTTCTCCTCAGCATTCTCCTCATTGAGCGCCCGCATCATCTCAAGTCCCACAACGGTGGTTCCATATTCGCCAAGAATGATGTCATCTATATCGTACTCAGTCTGAAGTCTGTACAGAAACAGAGTTCCAAGTCTCTCTCCTGCTATATCAATAGGAAGGAGCAGACCATGATACTTGTCTATATCCTTTCCATCAAATCCAAGTGTCGTCAGATTAACATTCTCCTTAGTGGACAGGACGAGAAGAAGACGCTCGTTGAGCATGTTGTCTATGAGACTTCCTACCTTACCCTCAATGAGCTCATGGATCTCCGGAATATCCTCTCTGTTCTTGAGTCCGAGTATCTTGCCCTTCTTGCTTATTACCATCACGTTTGAAGCAAGAATGTCGCTGAGCACATCACAAATGTCATTAAAAACAACCTTATGTGAATTGTTATTGTGCAATAACTTGTTGATTTTTCGTGTTTTATCTAACAATTGTACACTCATAAGTTATCCTCCATTTTTTTATGTAACAAAAAGTATCTTTTGCTCGAAATATTATGACTATTTGTGATTCTACCACAACAAGATTGACATAACAACCATATTTTATGTAAAGTTGTCCTAAAAACAAAGATTTAAGAAAGTGTTGATTTTACTGGATTTTTCAGCAACAACATATAGTGGTCAGTCTTTTTTTCGACACAATTTTAATAATTATGACAACCATACACTTCTTTTAATTTTTCTACAATTCAACAAAAAAACAGACAAATTCACTAATTGTCTCCAATCAGGAATCTGTCTGTCACATATCTTATATCTTAATTATTTATCAGCAGTCTCCGCCGCCTTGTTTTTGCAGGTATAACCACACTCCTGATCTGAGCATACCAGCTTATTGCCCTTTACTATCATGTACTTTCCACATTCAGGACATTTCTCATTGCTTGGCATTGCCCATGACATGAAATCACACTCAGGTGCATTGATACATCCATAGTATCTTCTGCCCTTTCTCGTCGTCTTGATGACCACGTCTCCGCCACACTTAGGACAGGTAACACCTATCTTCTCGTAGAACGGCTTTGTAAATCTGCACTCAGGGAATCCAGGACACGCCAGGAATTTGCCGTGGGGACCATACTTGATGACCATGTTTCGTCCGCACACGTCACACACTTCCTCGGACACCTCATCCTCTATCTTGATGGACTCAAGTTCTGCCTCCGCCTTCTTCACCGCCTCGTCGAGATCCGGATAGAAATTGCGGACAACCACTTTCCAGTCCACGGTTCCCTCTCCTATCTTATCGAGAAGGGACTCCATGTTAGCCGTGAAATTCACATCTATGATAACCGGGAACGCCTGCTCCATGCTCTGGTTAACCGCATCACCTATGGCTGTCACATATAACTTCTTCTGTTCCTTCGTTATATATCTTCTCGCAAGTATGGTCGATATGGTTGGAGCATAGGTACTTGGTCTCCCAATTCCAAGCTCCTCCAATGTCTTGACAAGCAATGCCTCTGTATATCTTGCAGGCGGCTGTGTAAAATGCTGTTTCTCCTCAAAGCCGTCAAGCTCCAGCACATCGCCCTCAGCAAGATTGTTGATTCCCGCAACTGTCTCTCCTCTGTCATTGTCCAGATTGTATACAGCAAGGAATCCGTCAAATGCTATCTTTGATGCGGATGTCTGGAATGTCGCATCGCCGCAGCTTACCTTTACACTCTTGACAGAATATACCGCCCCCGCCATCTGGCTTGCAAGGAAACGATTATATATGAGCTGATACAGTCTGAACTGATCCCTTGAGAGCTGTTCCTTTACCATGACCGGTGACAGAGTCACATCTGTAGGTCTGATAGCCTCATGAGCATCCTGTATCTTCTTGTCTGTCTTGGCGCGTCCATTTGAATCGCCAATATATATATCACCGAAATTGTCCGTTATATATTTGTCAGCAGCAGCAACTGCTTCCTCTGATATTCTAGTGGAATCTGTTCTCAGGTATGTTATGAGACCTATCGTTCCACGGCCCTTGATATCAACTCCCTCATAGAGCTGCTGTGCGATCCTCATCGTCTTAGATGTCGCAAAATTGAGCTTCGATGAAGCCTCCTGCTGCAGCGTACTTGTTGTAAATGGCAGCGGTGCCTTCTTGTTTCTCTCACTCTCTTTTATGGACTTTACAACGTATTCTCCATCTTGAAGACCGCTGAGTATCTCATCGAGTGCCGCTCTGCCTGATATCTCTTCCTTATTCTTACCATCTCCGGTAAACTTGAACGTGATAGGCTTCTTGAGCTTGCCGCCGGTAAGATTCGCGTCCAGTGTCCAGTATTCCTGCGGGATAAAATCATTTATCTCCTTCTCCCTGTCACACACGAGCTTGAGTGCAACAGACTGTACACGTCCGGCAGAAAGACCTCTCTTGATCTTTGCCCAAAGAACCGGGCTGATCTTGTAACCAACAAGTCTGTCGAGCACTCGTCTCGCCTGCTGGGCATCCACAAGGTTCATGTCTATGTCCCTTGCCTGCTTTATAGAATTCTTTACCGCATTCTTTGTAATCTCATTGAACGTAATTCTCTTGTAATCCTTATTCTCCAGCTTAAGTGCTTTCATCAAATGATAGGATATAGCCTCTCCCTCACGGTCCGGGTCAGTTGCGAGATAGATCTTGTCGGCCTTCTTAACCGCTTTTCTCAGAGCGGCAAGAATATCACCTTTACCCCTTATAGTGATATATTTGGGCTCGAAATCATTATCAACGTCTATTCCCATCTGACTCTTTGGCAGATCTCTCACATGGCCATTCGAAGCAATCACCTCATAGTTTGATCCAAGAAACTTTTTTATTGTCTTAGCTTTAGCTGGAGACTCAACAATAACAAGATTTTTTGCCATAGCTATCTGTCCTTTCTGTAGGTTTCCTGTAATTCTTATCATCCCAGAGCATCTTCCGGCAGTGTTCATTTTCATGGTCAGGCTCTGACATAATAATTTCTTACCAACTGTTTTATCAATCTTTTCTGTTCTAATTCATACAATATCTGAGTCACCTCAGACACTGAAATCCCAGTCTCGAAGCATATATCATCTATATGCCTTGATTCCAAACGTACACAACTATACACTTTTTTCTCTGCAGGCGCAAGTAAATTTTTGTTAAACGCCTTTGATTCAGCTCGGTTTATGCCCATTTCATCAAGTATATCCTCCACCTGTGTGACACACACCGCCCCCATTCTGATAAGTCCGTTACAGCCTCTGCTGCCCGAATCCGTGATCCTCCCGGGAACAGCATACACTTCCCGCCCCTGCTCCAGCGCCTGGTCCGCAGTGATCAGAGAACCGCTTTTTTCCCTCGCCTCAACGATGAGCACACCGGACGAAAGTCCACTGATTATCCTGTTCCTGTACGGGAATCTGAAAGCATCCGGTCTTATGTCAAGCCCACATTCCGACAGCACTACTCCGCCGCCATTTCTTATGTCGTGATATATATCATAGTTCTCCCTCGGATACGGAACATTTATACCACTTCCGAGCACAGCCACAGTCTTTCCTCCGGCCTTCATGGCAGCTCTGTGCGCAGCGCCATCTATTCCCAGTGCCATTCCACTGACTATAGTAACCCCTGATGCTGCAAGCTCCCCCGACAGCCTGTCGGCAGCTTCCCTTCCGTACACAGAGGCCTTTCTTGCCCCTACCACCGCAACCGCAGGGTCCAGATCCGCCAGCACATCCACATCCCCTGCTGCAAACAGAAGCATTGGGGGATCCGGTATATCATACAGCTTCCCGGGATACAGCTTATGTCCCGGATAAATATATGTAATGTCATTTCTTCGAAGCTCCTCTGCATATGCCGCAACTTTCCCGGCATCCCTGTGTTCAAGGAATCCGTCAGCCTGAGCCTGTGTGAGTTCATCCCGAAGCTGTTCCTCAGAAGTGTTCCACAGTCCTCTTATACCTCCGTATTTCATGGCAACGTTCATCTTCACAGTGTGAGTCATCCTGCTTATCATCCCAAACCAGAGATAAAGTAATTCCTCCGTCATGTCACACACCTCCCTGAATGTCCGCATTTCTGAAGAACACCGCTTCTCTCAGGTGTTTTATCCCGACCTCAGGATCTCCATCGAGATCCGCAATAGTCCTGGCTATCTTGAGTACCCTGTATGCTCCTCTCGCAGTCATATCCATATCGGCAAAACAGTCCTCCATGAAATTCTTTGCCTCGCCGTCAAGCACTACATATTTGCTGCATAATGCCGAATCCATCTGGGAATTGAACCGTATATTTTCACCGCTGAACCTTTCACTCTGTATCCTCTGGGCTCTCAGCACACTCTCCCTCATTTCTGCTGAATTCTTCCCTGTCCGGCCACCAAATAACTGTCTGCAGTCCACCTTCCTAACATCCACATTTATATCTATCCTGTCAAGCAGAGGCTTGCTTATCCTGGCATTATAATTCCTGATCTGCCTGACCGTGCATGTACACCTGTTCATATCCGGGTACTGTCCGCAGGGGCATGGATTTCTCGCCGCAACCAGCATGAAGTCCGCAGGAAATCTGTATATTCCACCAAGCCTTGATATACTGACCTCACCGTCCTCAAGGGGCTGTCTCATGACCTCGAGCACGTTCCGGTTAAACTCCGGCAGCTCATCGAGAAACAGCACACCACCGTGTGCAAGACTTATCTCTCCTGGTCTCGGATTATGCCCGCCGCCGGACAGGGCATGCAGGGATATCGTATGATGAGGTGCCCGGAATGGACGGCGGTTTATTATATGACAGGATTCATCCAGAAGCCCCGCCACACTGTACACCTTCGTTATCTCTATACTCTCCTCAAGGCTGAGTCTCGGAAGTATCGTTGGGATACGTCTGGCTATCATGGATTTGCCTGCCCCGGCGGGGCCTGTCATGAGTATGTTGTGCATTCCCGCCGCGGCTATCTCCACTCCACGTTTAAGGGATTCATGCCCCATTACCTCAGAGAAATCCACTTCAGCTTCATCCCCTGACGTATCCAGCATGGCTTCTACATCAACATATTCAGGCTCTATGGTCTGTATACCACTCAAGTGATCGACCAGCTCTCCTATACTTGT
>ULQM01043836.1_pt1 | contig 35036 bp, 29 predicted proteins | sample 1954451 | NCBI WGS metagenome assembly ULQM01 (sample SAMEA4835655, study PRJEB28245) | human gut metagenome | biome: gut microbiome; material: fecal sample | place: Denmark | collected 2008 | reverse complement strand
ACCTCTACCCAAGAGGCGTAACTATATATGCTTAAAATATTACAATTTAAAATAAAAATAACGTAAAAGAGGCAAACTACAAGGAAAAAACAAACCACGTACTATCTAATTGTTCTTTGAGAATCACCGGATCTATTCCGCATTTCTAACAAGCAATCAATAGCACTCGCGTGACTATTTATTCTTGATAAGCTGAATTTATTAAATTAAACAAATAAAAATTAACGCATGATGAAAAAAAAGTATCTTATTCCTAACACTTCTGTTGTGGAAGTGAAGACGGAAGGTGCCTTGCTTACCGAGTCATGGCATACAGGCGAAGAATCACTTCCTATCATTGGTCCTGACGACGAGGACAAAATCACTGATGAAGATAATGATCAGTGGACTCCTACTCGTCCAAGTAGTTCTAAGAGTTTTAATGTATGGGAATAAAAACAACAAGGTAAAAAGCAAAAGCATGAAGAAGTTTACATTATTTATAGCATTAATCTTGACTGCCGTATTCGGTGTCAAGACAACAGCATCCGCGCAAACTTATGAGACGGAAGAGCAGATTGAATGGATAAATTATGCCGTAACATTCACTGAAGCAAAAAGCGCTCCAGACGGAATATATCTGTGTCACTGGGATCGCCAGAATAACAAATACACATTTGTTAACGCTGGAGGTGAATATGGAACACAGGCTATTGCCTCAAACCGAGGTATGAAATTAACTGTATCGGGAAACGTAAACACTGCTAACTTTAAAGGAACTCTTTATAATCCAACTGAGGGTGTTTCATTAGGAATGGAGCCAGGGACAGATAGAGTCTTCCTTGACAGAAATGCTGCTGAAGAAAAGAATTGGACACTTACTGCTCATACATCGACCAATCCATCAGGGAAAACATATTATGATATTCAGAACGTATGGGACAAATACCTTGGTATAGAAACAGCAAAAAACACGCTATTGGTATATGATGATAATCCTGCTAATAGTTACTGGCTTCTTATACCTCGTACTGCATTCCGCGACGTATTGCTTAGCGTTACCCATCAGACAAACATCGAAGTAAGCGGTTTGTTCCAGAATACACGCTTTGTACGTTATATGGATAGAACATCATCTTGGCAATGGTGGACAATTAGTGGAACTTCACATGGAAACCTATTACCAGAAGACAACGTAGAGTTTGATAGACAAAACACACCTAATGGAACAGGTCTTGGAATTGCATCTTACGAAGCATACCGTTCAATGGCTCCAGGTGCAGAAACCATTAAAGGCATCACTGTTAATGATCACGATGGACACAGTATAACACTTGACTATGCAAAGAGTTATGGTAGCTTCAGCGCCGGAGAGATGAAAAAGCCTATAGTTATGCGCCAGCAGATAAGCGGCATAAGACCAGGAACATATACAATTACTGCACAAGCATTCGTTTCTGATGACGATAATGAAATTGGTAACAGAAACAACAGCAATATCGCATTCCTTTTTGCAGCAGGAACAAGCGGGGTGAGCCAAGGTGCGGAAATACCTGTTCTTACTGACGCAGATCAGAGAAACTTTACTAATAATTTCTACAACTATCATAGGAATGTATTAACTGCAAGTGCTCCACAATACTTCCGTGGTAACGTCGCTGCAGGAGAATACCTGGCAACCGGTGGTGATTACAAACAGAGTTCTGATGCAATATACAATCCTAACACTGAATTCAAGACAATAACACTGAATGTAACAGTTACTGATTCAGGTGATGGTACTGGTACCCTGACAATCGGTGCTGCAAAATATCAAGAGCAAGGAACACTTTACATTGCAAATATCGATATTAAATATTCAGGAACATACGAATTTGGTATTGATTCATATGGCACAGACAACACCGCTTTCTCTGAAACCAATACAGATGGTATAGACGAGTATCTGTATGGCTACGCACGTCAGTTCAACCTCGTACGCGATTTCAATATCACAGCAGCAGGTCAGGAAGCTAATGCTAAATGGGAAGCTCTCGTTCTGCCGGTTAACCTGACAGCTACACAGGTAAGAACTGCATTCGGTAACGATGTTAAGCTTAGCAAACTCGTAGGTCTTGCAAACAATGGCAATCAGATTCGCTTTGAAGCAGTAGATTTGGCAAGCAACGGAGATGCAACAGCTATATTGGCAGGAGACTGCTATGTAATAAAAGTAACCAAAGCACCGGAAGTAGCAAGAAATATGCCATACACATTTGATGTATATAGCAACGATGAATTTACAGGTGATATAAAAGTACCTGTTACATATTATGGTCCAATATATCAGATTGACGTTTTGACAAGAACGTCAAAACTTGGTGAGCTGATTGCAATCAATGGAGGTTCATATGCTGACGGTGTTGTTAGGAAAACATATAAAACACGTGACGGAGAATTAAAATACACCGGTTACTTCTACTGGAATCAGACAGCACCAAAAGATGCATACGTTGTATCAAGAGGTAAGATGTTCTATCTGGATGCTAATAACACTTGGGCAAACCTCACCGGTACAATGTGGAAGCTTGAAGGATCTTCTTTCACTGGTGCGAAAGAACTTTCTGTTGACTTCGGTGACGGAGATATTACCAACGGTATAAGCGGCATCACTGTAGAAGGAGAGAATAATGTCAACGCAACAGGCATTTACAACCTCAACGGACAGAAAGTATCTGACGGTACATCAACAGAAACTCTTTCTAAAGGTATTTATATCGTAAACGGAAAGAAATATGTTGTACGTTGATTTATATCTCTTGAAGATTATATCATAAGACAAGCTCTAAGAGCCTGGCACGCCTTCGGTGTGCCAGGCTTTTTCTGTTCAATTATATTCCAATTATCACGATAGCAACACATTCTTCGTGCTTGCTTGTCGTTTTTTTTAGACCTAAAACAAAAAACATTCACACGCATAAATTCAATCAAAATAAAACGCACCTTAATTATTAACTGACAAAGAACTGAATGTTATGAAAAAAAACAATTACCAGAAACCTTTGATTTCTGTTATTACGCTCAATGCCGAAAGCCCTTTCATGCAGGGAAGCGGAGGCTCCAGCTCAAACACAGTGAACATTGATTTATCAAACGTCACGGAAAAAACACCTCCTGAAGCCGACTCGAAGCAAAACAATGTATGGGACAGCAAATGGTAAACGAAGCAAAAAACAGAAGCAAAAATATATGAGATTAAAGACATTATTATTGGCATTGCTGCCCGCAGCCACGGCCGTGGCACAGCCGACAGCCCAGACGCCCACGTCAAGACAGACCTATTACATCTACAACATCGGAGGCGCAGGATATCTTTCTGCCACCGGCAACACACTCGAACTGTCCGGCAACGGCATACCCGTTACCATTTCTGATGCCGATGCCACAGCCGGCACATTCTACATGGACGCTCCAAGCGGCCGCATATCCGTCACTCCGTTCAGCGGCATCACCACCGACGGCACCGGCTGCTACGACCAGTGGCAGTTCACTCCGGTGGCAGGCAAGGAACGCACCTACAACATTTCTTATCGCATGAAGGAAGGCAACACCTTCCCTTATCTCTACATCGACGCTACGGCTCCGACAGCCGAAGCACTCAAGATGCTGCCATACGCTCCGGCCGACACCTACACCAACGGTCAATGGCTTTTCGTTGCCGAGAGCGACTATGCCGACAACACCATCGTGCTCGACGAGAATTCCGATTCGTACAGCGCACCATCAGGATCCAACCTGACCGTGAACCTCAAGCGCACCTTCAGTCCGGGATGCTGGAACACGTTCTGTGTGCCGTTCGACATCGATGCCGCACAGCTCCGCGCTGCCTTCGGCGACGACGTGCAGCTGATAAGCTACACAAGCTGCGACGGCATGGTGCTCCACTTCTCTTATACAGACAAGGCTGAGGCCGGCAAGCCATACTTCATCTTCATTGGCAAAGACCACGAGACACCTGCCGACGGATATGTATTCACCGGCATCAACCGCTTCGTGACAGAGCCGCAACCGGTGACCTACGGTTCGTTCACATTCAACGGCTGCTTCAGCAAGATAACGATTCCTGAAGGCTCATACGTCATAAACGACAATACGCTTTATCACACACAGACCACGATGAACGTCAAAGGTTTCCGCGGCTACATCAGCTCAAGCGACGCAAGCAGCAAGCTCAACGGCTGGACCATCGACGACACTACCGACGGCATCAACGGCATTACATCCGATTCTGATGCGAACGGCAAGATATACACCATCGACGGACAGATGATGCGCGACAACGCCACAGACACCAAAGGCATGTCCGAAGGCGTATACGTAGTCAAAGGAAAGAAGATTGTCATAAAATAAAGCAGCGAAGAAATGAAGAAAATATATTATATAATGCTAACCGCCCTGCTCAGCATCTGCTTTGCGGGCAACCTGTCGGCCGAGGACACAAAAGAAGTGCTGTGGAGCGGTTACTCGCCTAAAGGCAGCACATTCAGCAAGACATTGTCGTCAGTGAACCTGACAAAGCAAACGATACATGCCGAAATAGACCTGTCATCGTGCCAGTATTACAACACATGGGAGAATATTCTCTCTATCGGAACAAATATAAGCGAGTGGAACGGCGCGTACAACATACATCTGTACTACACACGGTCAACAAACACGCTCCAGCTCAACTGGCTCAACCTTGAACAGCAGAGCATACAGACCGATGTCGCATTGAGCAGCACAGACCTTATCGTTGACCTCACTCCGGAAGGACTTCTCATAAACGGACAGCTACAGAGCAAATACACCGCCGACGCCATGTCGTCGCTTTACAGACAGTCAGCTGTTTCTGTGGGAAGTACACAGGGCGAGACACGCAGCTGGGCGACATATAAGGAAATCAGCGTGATCACTCCCGACGAGAGTGGAGAGGGAAGCGGCACTACTGGCGATGTTCCTGCATTGAACACAAACTATTACATCAGCATCGCAGGCAACACCAACAGCGTGCTGACAGTGAACTCTACAGCAAACGACGCGCCCATAAGTGTCGGCACACTCGCAAACACCACCAACCAGCAGTGGCTGTTCCAGTCGGAAGGCACGTCTTCTGAATATAACTACAGACTTGTGAATGTATATTCGGGCAAAGCTCTCGACATGGCGTGCGACGGCGGATCAAAGCCACCGTTGCAGTGGACTGCCAGCGAAGGCAACAGCAACCAGCTCTTCAAGTTCGAGAAGCAGTCGGACGGAAGCTACAAGATCTGTGTTTATTATAATGGTGCCCCGTGCTATCTCACAATATCTGACGGTGCTCCAGCCCGCACAACTTACGAAGAATATGCTTCCAGCTTCATCTTCACCAAGGCAGAAGGTGGCAGCGAGCCGGACATAGACGAAGATCGTACATTCGATGTCTCGTTCATCTCTGACCAGACAAAGCTGGGCGACTATAAGGAAAAAGCTCACGCTACATTCATTCCGTATGCCACAACAGCCGACATGAAGGCCGATCCTTTCTACTCTACTCCGTGGCTCACACCGGAGAAAGCAATGACCATCAATCTGAACGGACAGTGGAAGTTCAAGTATGTTGCCGGCTCTTCATACGCTCCGGGCAGCAGCGAATTCTACGCAGCCGACTACGACGACAGTTCTTGGGACGAGATAAAAGTTCCGTTGTCATGGGAAATGGCCGGCTACGGCAAACCTGTATATACCAATGTGGGTTATCCGTTCTATAACAATGCTCCGAACGCAAACCATGGACATACAGAATTCCGCGTAACCGACAACAATGCAACCGGCTTCTACCGCCGCACCTTCACCCTGCCGGAGTCATGGAACGACAAGCGTGTGTTCATCCACTTCGACGGTGTTTACAGCGCAGCAGTGGTTTGGGTGAACGGCAAGTACGTAGGATACTCCCAGGGATCCAACACCGATGCCGAGTTCGACATCACCGACTTCGTAACTCCGGGCAGCGACAACCAGCTGTCAGTACGTGTATATCGCTGGTGCGACGGCTCATACCTCGAAGGTCAGGACATGTGGCATCTGAGCGGAATCCACCGCGACGTATATCTGGTTGCTACTCCTAAGACATTCGTCAGCGACCACTACATCACCTCAACCGACATGAACACCGAGGCCACCAGCGCAACAATGAACGTAGCGCTGACCATCGACAACCGTGACGGCGAGACGACAAAGAAGAACATTGAGGTGGAACTGCTCGACGCCGACGGCTCTACGGTAGCAACCATGAATCAGAATGTTGAACTGACCGAGGCTGACAAGACAAAGAGCATCACGCTCTCTACAGATAAACTCACAGGCCTCACACCGTGGAACGCTGAGAAACCTTATCTCTACACTGTCGTCGTACGCCAGAACAACGCCGACGGAGCTGAGGAGATGGTGTTCTCTACAAAATACGGTTTCCGTAACATCACACGCAGCGGCAATCTCGTGTATATCAACGGACAGCGCGTATTCTTCAAAGGTGTGAACACACAGGACACTCATCCTGAGTATGGCCGCGCCATCGACATGGAAACAATGCTCACCGATGTACGCATGATGAAGCAGGCAAACGTCAACACCGTGCGCACAAGCCACTATCCACGCCAGCCCAAGATGTACGCCATGTTCGACTACTTCGGACTCTACGTTATGGACGAGGCAGACGTTGAGTGCCACGGCAACCAGGGTCTGACAAGCACAAGTTCATGGTCTGACGCGTTCGTCGATCGCAATGTACGAATGGTTATGCGCGACCGCAACCATCCGAGTGTAATATTCTGGTCGCTTGGCAACGAGTGCGGCAACGGCAGCAACATGGCAGATGCCTACAGCGCTGTGAAAGCTCTCGACAGCCGTATGGTTCATTATGAGGCAGGAAGCGCAACGAGCGGTTACTCCGACCTGTATTCAGACATGTATCCGACGGTTGCAAGCGTAGAACAGAAGAGCGCAGGCTACAGTGGAATGCCATACTTCATCTGCGAATATGCACACGCCATGGGACAGGCTGTGGGCAACCTCATCGACTATTGGAACGTTATCGAAAACAGCACCGGAATCATCGGCGCATGCATCTGGGACTGGGTGGACCAGTCGATATATGATCCGGAAAAACTCGCAGCTGGCATCAAGCAGGACGAGCGCGGATTCAACTACTTCACTTCCGGTTACGATTATAACAATGTGAATGCGAATATCGGCTTCCAGGGAAACTTCGTCAACAACGGTCTGATAACAGCCAACCGTGTATGGACAGCCAAACTGAGAGAGGTTAAGAAGGTTTATCAGTATGTGACATTCGAGAAGTTCAGCGGCAACACGCTCACAATAAAGAACAAGTACAACTTCACCAACCTGAGCGACTTCTGCCTGCGCTACGCCATCCTCAAGGACGGACGCACCGTAGAGGAAGGTCAGACCGACCTGCCTTCAACAGTTGCCGGCGCAACAACAGACGTTACAGTGCCTTACACAACCAAATGCAGCGACGATGCCGAATACACCATAATGCTCAGTCTCTGTCTGAAGAGCGACGCATCATGGGCTAAAGCCGGCTATGCAATAGCTGAGGAACAGTTTGCTCTGAACGAGCGTCCTGCCCTGTCGGAGATCAACGGCGGCGGTTCACTCTCTGTTGTCGACAACACCGTATCGGGAACAACAACCGACGGCAAACAGTATGAGATATCATTCTCCAGCGACGGTCAGCTCACAGGATGGACATTCGACGGCAAGTCGTTCATCGACAAGGCACCTGACTTCAACTGCTTCCGCAACATAGACAACGACCGAAACATCGCAACCTCTGTAAGCAAGTCTCAGTACACCAGCCACAGCATTACAAGCAAACTGTCTAAGTCTGGCGACAACGCCGTTATGACTCAGCAGGGCACCGGTTCGCTGTGCAACTACACAATAGCATACACAATCTATCCGTCGGGTGTCATCGACATGAAGGTGACGTTCACTCCGCACAGCGCCACACGCCGTATAGGTCTGGGCGTACAGTTCCCGGGTAGTTTTGAGAATGTGGAGTATTACGCAAAAGGTCCGTGGTCTAACTATGTTGACCGTCAGACCGGCTCTTACCTCGGACGTTACACAACGACAGTTGACGATATGTTCGAAGAACTGCCGCATCCGCAGACAATGGGCGACCGCCAGGGCTTGCGCGAACTCGTACTCACCGACCGCACCAACGGTGCAAACCTGAAGGTGCAGACCGAAGGACAGGTAGCATTCTCACTGTCGCACTACAACGAAAGTGCATGGGATTATTACGGTGATGTTATGTGGAGCGAGGAACTTCACCCGTATGATCTGACACGTGACAACACTGTCTACGCACACTTCGACTACTGGCAGCGCGGACTGGGCAACAACAGCTGTGGAGGAGACTCATGTCTGCCGCAATACGAGTGCCCCACATACGGTTCTCACACATACACACTGCGTCTGACTCCGTCAACTGTAAACGAGTAATTTCATAACAGATAGCCTACAGGCAACAGTCTGTGGACTTACAGACAGATACAAACATCATGGTCCGTCTGTGCGCGTGATGCGTACAGACGGTTTTTATTTCCATCACTCCATAATCCTAACGCAAGGCAGGGAATGATTCCGGGACAACAAAATAATATACAACACTCGAAAACATCATTAAGAACACAATAAAGAAAAGGACAAATACGTTAGCAATAAAAACCTTTAACTGAAATGAAAACCTGTAACATTCTCCACACTCTGGCACTTGTGTGCCTGTTGCTCAGCGCAACCAATATCATCGCACAGAACAAATACAGATGGACAGACGAGCTTGCACTGCTGCGTTCCATCGACCGACTGCCCGAATATCGCAGCGGATGCCACGTAGAACAGTTCTCCAGCTACGACCGCACATGGGGCAACGACGACGGATTCTCGGGCAAATACTCCTACCTGCGCAAGGAAGGCGGCAAACTCGTGATAGCCGAGATGAAAGGCGCCGGCGTCATAAACCGAATCTGGACGCCCACACCCAACGACAACATACTGTGTTTCTACTTCGACGGAAAGAAAGAACCGGGCCTCCGCATACGCTTCTCCGACCTGTTCTCCGGCAAGGTGTTCCCGTTTGTAAAGCCCGTATGCGGCAACGAGGTGGGCGGTTACTACTGCTATCTGCCCATCACTTATGCCAAGTCGTGCAAGATTGTGATGGAAGGCGACGGCCTGCAGTTCATCCAGATACAATACCGTCAGCTGCCCGGCATGAAAGTCGAGACATACGACGGCACATTCACCGATGCCGACAAGGCGCTGCTCAGCGAGGTGTGCGGCACGTGGGCAGCCACAAGTCCGCAGGCCGACACCTACGCACTGGGGCGTTCAGCCGGCGCGACCGTGAGCGAGAAGACAGTCACCCTGAAGCCCGGCGACGAGGTGACCTGCTTTGAGAGCAATGCCCCGGGCCGCATAACGGGAATAGAGATAGACGGCGGCAACGCCTTTGAAGGCCCGGATAAGAACATCATACTCACCGCCCGGTGGGACGACGACAAGACCGACGCCATCTGCGCACCCGTCGCCGACTTCTTCGGCTACGCCTACGGCCGGCCCGCCATGCGCAGCATGCTCATGGGGCGCAGCGGATATACCAACTACTGCTACCTGCCAATGCCTTACGACAAGTCTGCCAGTCTGAAACTTATTTACCGCCGCGACAAATCCGCACAGCAGCCGCCGGTTTCCATAAGGGTGAGAATACACCACAATTCCACCGCCCGCGACGCAAAAACCGAAGGTCGTTTCTACTCTTCATGGCGGCGCACGCACACTCCGATAGGCGAATACCACACCTTCCTCAACACCAAAGGCAAGGGCCACTACGTCGGCACCATACTCCTTGCGCAAGGTCTACGCTCTGGCATGACCACATTCTTCGAGGGCGACGACAGCACCTACGTAGACGGCAGAATGCGTATGCACGGCACAGGTTCGGAAGACTATTTCAACGGCGGATGGTATGCGCTGCTCGACCGTTGGGACCGCGGCCACAGCATGCCTATACACGGATGTCTCGACTACTCGTTGCAGATGTCGCGCACCGGCGGCTACCGTTTCTTCATAAGCGACAAACTGACCTTCGACAAGGAGATTTTCCACGGCATAGAACACGGCGACGTGAACAACTGCTATCCGGTGGACTACACGTCGCTGGCGTTCTACTACTCCGACACCGAGCCCGACAGCATCGTACAACCCGTCGGCAATCTGCTGAAAGAGTACCGTCCCGACAGACATACATTCTATCCGCAGCTCATGGAAATTACGCCCGACGGCGACATACAGATAAACAACGACCGCGGACTGCGCATAAGCACCGGCAGCAGCGGCAACATGCGCATAATGCTCAACGACATACCCGAAGGCAGATACAAGCTGTACATGAGCTACCACGAGACGTCTGCCGGCACACGATTCCAGATATGGCAGCGCCAGAAACTCATAGCCGACTGGCGCGAATCGCACAACGACACCGACACCTATCGCGAAGATGTCTATATGGGTGAAATAGAATTGACCTCACAAGACAATTCCATCACGGTGCACATCGCAAAGACCGACAAAGGCAACAGCCTCATCGTGGGCACCGTGACGCTCGAAAGAATACCGGATAAGGAATAAGAAAAAAGATTTTAAGGCGTTCCGCTCCGATCACTTTAGAAGAAATGTCGCTCCGCTTTCGTCCATACGTAATGCCTCTATGGATTAAACCCCAATCGGTCATTAGACCGCACATAGTGTTATCTGTCTGTGCATTCATACTCTCAGTCGGTATTATTGTGAATAAAGAACACCAACATTGCGTGGAAAAACATTAACATTATGATAAAAGAGCGGTAATATTATGATAAAAGAACGGTAACATTATGATAAAAGGACTTCAAGACCTGACTTACACACAAACGCCATGAGGCCGACAACATCAATAAACAATCATGGCCCATAAACAATGCGGGGCGGACATATCGTGAAGACTGTCCGCCCCGCATTTGTTTTCAGATGCGCAATCCCATGCCGAACGACACGGAATAACCCTTCGGCGCACTGCTCGTTTTCAGGAGAGGAGTGAGCCCCACGCGTCCGTATAACATTAGGAAGCCATATCCCATGCGCATCTCTAAGTTCAGTCCGAGAGGTTTCATATTGATGTCATCAGTCTCGGTATATGTCTTTTTGTTAGCACGATATTTCGACTCGTCCGACATACGCATATCTATCGACATGCCGGCACCTGCATAAAAGTTGCCTTTCGACCATTCCATCATTATCGGCACACGTATTATGTTGTATCTGATGTAACTCTTCTTCAGTCTGATATCCTCCTTCTCAGCCATCGACGTTACTCCGTCGACAGTAGTCATCACATTGTTTCCCTGAAAATGATTAAACACTACAACGGTCTGCATAGCCGATGTCAACGCCAGATTCTCACTCATCCTGATTGCCACGCTCACACAGGTTACGCCCCATTCCCATGACTTTGAGTCGCGCGTATGCAAGGCCGTGCTTCCGCTGAAGCCCGCCATTCCGTCCGCCAACAAGTTGTAGCCCATGAAGAAGAACGGATAATGGCTCTCCATAGGTTTCTTGTTTTTGCCCAATGTCTGCGGGATGAACGGCGAGGTGACGTAAACCCGCTCCACCTCCTGCCCGTCGGCAAAACTTGTCTCATAGGTGCGTGTGAGCTGCGTGCCGTCGTCTTTATAGACACTTACGCTCGTTATTCCCGCCGAATCGTTCACCACTATCCTGTTGTCGTCCACGATGATTGTTGTGTCCGCCGGTTCACCGGCCATTGCCACAGCCGGCAAGAGCAAGGCGAAGAGTAATGATTTTTTCATATCCATATATTTTATGTTTTATATTATTTTCTTGAATAACACATTTTCATTATGTCGTCGGGCGACAAGTCACCCTCGATGTATATCACGGTGCCGCGTCCTCCACTGCCCTTGCTGAAGAGAACATAGCGGTTGATGTTCTTTGCCGCAGGCGCCATCATATAGTACCCGCTCACCACGCGACCGTCCTCCACCACCTCGCGTATCTTCTTAGCCTGCTTGCGGTCGCCTTTCAGGATGTTCTCTATCTCGGCGGCGTTTCTCTTGTATATCAGACTCTTATACACTTTCAGCCGGTATCCCATCAGCGTGGTGTTGTTCATCTCCACCATCTTGCTGCCACGCTCGTGACCGAAGCGGCGGAACACCTCGTCCACTTTCAGCCCCTTCTGGGCGCAGGCAGGCACGACGAGCAGCAACATCAGCAACACCGTGCAGACACGCACGAGCAATGTCAGGTGCCGTGTGCCGGCAGTATTGTTGAAATACGTATGTTTCCTGTGTATCATTTTTCTATTCCTTTCTTTTCGTTTCCATCACAATGATTACGCCTTTTCGCATTACGTCCGCGCAGGCTTCAGCCGCATGGACTCATGAAGAGAGTGTCAGTCAGCCATCATGTCGAGCGCCGAGAACGAGTCGTCCTCATCTGCCGACACCATCTGCAGGGCTTCCATGGCCTCGCGCTCCACCACCCGACGGTCGGTATATACGCGGCCGTCTATCACGGCGTAGTTGTCGTGCCGGTCGGGAATGCCCTTCACCAGAACCACGCCCACCACACATGCCGCCGCGAGCAGTGCAGCCACCACCACACGCAAGCCTCCGCGCCGCCTCATCGGCACCACGACAGCCCCTTCGCGCTTCGTCGCAGCCTTGCCGGCGGCCATGCGTTCCTCGTCTACGTAGGCCATCATGGCGCGGCAGGGCCTCCACTCGTCGGGTATGTCGTCGCCCGCCTGTCTGAAAAACCGCGCCAGCTCACGCTCCTCGGCGGCAGTGGTCTCGCCGTCGAAATATCTGTCTATCAGAGTCCCTATGTGTTCATCGTTCTTCTTCATAGCTGTATGTGTTTTATAAGAACCTCCTTATGCGTCAGCCGCGTCGCACCGTCGTCAGCCTGACAAACTCCCGGCGTATCCTCATGCGCGCCCTCGACAGATTCTTGCGCAGGCTCTCTGCCGAGCAGCCCGTTATCTGCATTATCTCGCTGCTGTCGTATCCCTCAATCTCCTTCATGCGGAATATCATACGCTGCAAGTCGGGCAGACTCTCCACAATGCGCCTCACGAGGTCGGCCTCGTCGCGTGCCTCCACCGCCGTTCCGTCGTCGCCTATCTGTTCTGCCGTCGAGGCGTGCCCCTGTTCATAGCGTCCGTGGCGCCAACGGTCGTTGACAAGGTTGCGCAACATAGTCGTGGCGAGCGCGCGGTTGCGTCCGTCAGCGGCGAGCGAGTCGCGCATGTTCCACAGCCTGAGCATCACCTCCTGCGCCAGGTCCTCCGCAACGTCATCGTTGCCGGTAAGATGGCAGGCAAGTTGTTTCAGCTCACCACGCATGGAAATTATCTTGTCGTTAAATTCGTCGGTTCTCATTTCGTCTTTTCATAATAATAAACGATTGAAACGCAAAAACGTGACATCGGAATATGATTTTTTTATTTATCTGTACTAAAAAGCCTCACCTCACGGACCGGAAAAGCCGTGGCGACGCAGCACGATTATTCTTCTCAGATGGAGAAACATCCGTGACCGCAGCCGCACGAAAACCATGCCGGACAATAATAAAGTACGCGCAGGACGCACGTACACATAATGTATAAATATGCAGAAGCCGATACCGGGAGACGAATAAATATACACCGTAAACCGCCGGGAGTGTCGATGAAATGAAAAAACATAAATATTTTACTCTCAAAACTGTATATTCATACACATTTCTGCCGGAATTTCGGCGTTCTTTACCGACGTATCGCCGGCGGTCAAGTATTCAAAAGACAAAAATATCGTACTATAAGAACACACGGCGTTATATTTTTTTGTATTTTTGCAGAATATAATCAGGCATCGGCGAAAGCACACACGCAACACCCCCGCAACCGTGCCGCAACTAAACAAGAATCTTATAAACAATACACAGACACCCGACACCCAGTCTGAAAAAACCAAAAGCTGATATGATACAATCAATGACCGGTTACGGCAAAGCCACCGCAGCCTGTAAAGGAAAGAAAATCCATGTGGAAATAAAATCGCTCAACAGCAAGACGCTCGATCTTTCCGCACGCATAGCACCGCTATACCGTGAGAAGGAGATGGAGATACGCCAGATGATCACCGCGCGACTGATACGCGGAAAGGTGGATTTCTCAATATGGATTGAAAAGGACGCCGCAACCGACGCAACACCTATAAACGCCGCTCTGGTAGAGAACTACTACCGACAGATAAAAAACATCGCACAGACAACGGGCATACCTGAACCGCAGGACTGGTTCTACACCCTGCTGCGCCTGCCCGACGTGACCACACGCACAGAGAACGAGGAGCTCGAAGACGAGGAGTGGAACACGGCACGCTCGGCCATCGAAGAGGCCATCGGCCACCTGATAGAGTTCCGCAACCAGGAGGGAGCAGCTCTGGAAAAGAAGTTCACCGAGAAGATAGACAACATCGGCGCACTGCTCAAGAGCATAGAGCCATACGAGAAGTCGCGTGTAGAAAAGATAAAGGCGAGAATAACGGAAGGTCTGAAGGCCATTCCCGACGTGGAGTACGACAAGAACCGACTGGAGCAGGAACTGATATACTACATTGAGAAGCTCGACATCAGCGAGGAGAAACAGCGTCTGGCCAACCATCTGGCCTACTTCCGCGAGACGATGAAAGAGAATGGCGGACAGGGAAAGAAGCTGGGATTCATCGCACAGGAGATGGGACGCGAGATAAACACCACCGGAAGCAAGAGCAACAACGCTGAGATGCAGAACATAGTGGTGAAGATGAAAGACGAGCTGGAGCAGATAAAAGAACAGGTGCTCAACGCACTTTAAAAGGTAAACTGGGCGGCGCGACATGTCCGGACAGACACGTACGCGCCGACATCATATAAAAACACATACACATGAACGACAATACGAAAACCGGAAAACTCATAATATTCTCCGCGCCGAGCGGATGCGGAAAGAGCACAATCATCGGTTGGCTGATGAAACACGAGGAACTGCGCCTGGCATTCTCCATATCGTGCACGAGCCGACAGCCGCGCGGAACAGAACGTAACGGTGTGGAATACTTCTTCATCACGCCTGAAGAGTTCCGCCGCCGCATAGAGAACGACGAGTTTCTGGAGTATGAGGAGGTATATAAAGACCGCTTCTACGGCACTCTGAAAGAGCAGGTTGAGAAGCAGTCGGCACAGGGCGACAACGTGGTGTTCGACGTTGATGTGAAGGGAGGATGCAACATCAAGAAGTTCTATGGCGACCGCGCGCTGAGCATCTTCATCCAACCGCCGTCGATAGCAGAACTGCGCCGCCGTCTGGAAGGACGCGGAACGGATGCACCGGAGGTGATAGACGACCGCATAGCACGCGCCGAATTCGAGCTGTCGTTTGCCGGACAGTTCGACAAGGTGGTGGTGAACGACGACCTGCAGAAGGCTGAGGAAGAGACACTGGCAATCGTGAAGGAGTTTATCGGACTGTAAACACACTACTCCTCACGGCCAATCCACGACAGACAGAAAAGATGAATAAGACACGCACAGGACTCTACGGCGGTTCGTTCAACCCCATACACAACGGCCACATAGCCATAGCACGGCAGATGACAGAGAAAGCCGGACTGGACGAAGTGTGGTTCATGGTATCGCCACAGAACCCGCTGAAGGAGCGCGACACACTGCTCGACGACGCCAGACGCCTGGAGATGGCACGCACGGCACTCGAAGGCGAGACACGGCTGAAAGCCTGCGACTACGAGTTTTCGTTGCCGCGGCCCTCATACACATGGCACACGCTCCAGGCTCTCTGGCGCGATTATCCCGAAAGGGAGTTCGTGCTGATGATAGGCGCCGACAACTGGGCGCACTTTGGCCGCTGGTATCACGCCGAAGACATAATGCGCACGTGCGAGATACTGATTTATCCACGGCGCGGATACTATATTGACACGCAGTCGCTGCCCGCCGGCGTACGGCTCATAGACACCGGACTGTACGACGTGAGCAGCACCGAGATAAGACAACTCATAAAGGACGGAAAGGACATAAGCAGTCTGGTGCCCGCCTCCATAGTGACAATGGCCGAAAGCTACTACGGCCACTCCAAAGCATGACAGGCATCTGCCCGCTGCCTGCGCGCCAGCGTCACACACGACGGGGCTTCACTGCCGCAACTCCATGAGACACAGCGCGAAGCGCATCGGCGGCACATCCATGCGCGAAACGGCTGTATCAGGATTGTAACACGTGTGTAGCACTATTGTAGTATGTTTATCCGACCTTTGCAAAAAATTTACAGCAAACTATGGTAAACAGGACAAGCAGCAAGAAGAAAGCGACCAACGACTACATCGAGCGCGACCTTAGCTGGATGTATTTCAACCGCCGCATACTGCAGGAAGCCACAAAGACTAACGTTCCACTTTTGGAACGTCTGAGCTTTCTGGGAATTTACTCAAACAATCTCGATGAATTTTTCAGAGTGCGCATGGCTACGCTGAGCCGCATTGCCGAGTGTGAGGACAAGAGTCTGAAAAAAGAAAAGGAGCACGCACAGAAGCTGATAAGGCGCATAAACAAGCTGAACAACACTTACGCCAAGGAATATGCGGAGGCAATAGCAAACGTAACGCAGCAGTTGCGCGACGAACACATATTCTTGCTCAACGAGACTGAGCTGGACGAAGAACAGCAGAAGTATGTCAGACTGTTCTTCAGACAGAAGCTCAGCGGCTTTGTCAGTCCTGTATGGATAACCGCCGCCAAGCAGCTTACCGACGAGACAGACGAGAGCATTTACCTCGGCGTGAAGATGAACACCGAAGGCAAGAAGTCGAGCGACTATGCACTGATAGAGCTGCCCACGGAAGCCAGCGGACGTTTTGTAAGACTGCCCGACAGAGAAGACAACAAATATCTGATGTATGTGGACGACGTGATACGCTACTGTCTGCCATACATCTTCGGCGGACTGGGATACACGCATTTCGAGGCCTACTCGTTCAAATTCACAAAGGACGCCGAGATGGAGATGGGCAACGACCTGCGCAACGGCGTCCTGCAGAAAATATCGAAGGGAGTGAAGAGCCGCAGGAAGGGCGACGCGCTGAGAGTGATATACGACCAGAACATGCCGCGCGACCTGCAGAAGCGCATCATGAACCTGCTTAACCTCGACAAGCTCGACACCGTGCTCGCCGGAGGACGCTATCACAACCATAAGGACCTGATGTCGTTCCCCGACTGCGGACGCGACGACCTGAAATATCCGGTATGGAAACCCATCGTGCGCCCAGAGGTGAACAGCAGTCAGGAGAGTCTGCTGCGCCTTGTGCAGAGCGGCGACAGATTCATACACGTGCCATACCACAGCTTCGACTACTACATACGTCTGTTGCAGGAGGCGGCCATACACAAGGAGGTGAAGAGCATCAAGACCACACTCTACCGTCTGGCCAAGGACTCGAAGGTGGTGAAGGCCCTGATATGCGCCGCACGCAACGGCAAGAAGGTGACCGTGGTGATAGAGCTTCTGGCGCGCTTTGACGAGGCATCGAACATCAACTGGTCGAAGAAGATGCAGGATGCGGGCATACACGTCATATTCGGAGTGGAGAACCTGAAGGTGCACTCCAAGATAACGCACATCAGCATGAAGAACGGCAACGACATAGCATGTATAAGTACGGGTAACTTCCACGAAGGAAACGCACGCGTATATACCGACTACATGCTCATGACGGCTGCGAAGAACGTGGTGAGGGACGTAAACTCGGTGTTCACCTTCATCGAGAAGCCTTACATCCCCGTTACGTTCAAGGAGCTGCTCGTGTCGCCTAACGAAATGAAGAAGAAGTTCATCAAACTGATAAACAACGAGATAAAGAACAAGCAGCAGGGCAAACCGGCATTCATAAAGATAAAGATAAACCACATAACCGACCCGGACATGGTGAGGAAACTGTACGAGGCATCGGAAAACGGGGTGAGAATAGACCTGTTGGTGCGCGGCAACTGCTCGCTCGTGACAGGCATTCCGGGAAAGAGCGACAACATACACATCTGCGGAATAATAGACCGCTACCTGGAGCACTCGCGCATATACATATTCGCCAACGGCGGAGACAAGAGATGCTTCATAGGCTCTGCCGACTGGATGCCGCGCAACCTTGACAACCGCATCGAGGTGGTCACGCCAGTGTATGACGAGAAGATAAAGGAAGATCTGGAGAGAGTGGTTGACTACGGACTGCGCGACACCATGCAGGGACGCGTGGTTGACGGCACCGGAGAGAACAGACCGTGGACGACTGAGGACGGTGTGGTGTTCAGATCGCAGGAAGAGCTGTACAAATATTACAAGGAACAGCAGATAAAAGAGAAAGAAGCGTTGAATAACAAACAAAAGACCGAAGAACATGTGCAAGACAACAACTGACACAGACAGAAGATGCTACGCGGCGATAGACATAGGCTCAAACGCCGTGAGACTGCTCATAAAGAAAGAGGACGCCGACGAGAACCTGGTGAGCAAACGACTCACTAAAGCTCTGCTGCTGCGTGTGCCGCTGCGGTTGGGCTTCGACGTGTTCACGCTTGGCGAACTGTCGGAGAAGAAGGCCAAGAACCTCAGACGCCTGATGAAGGCATTCAGACAGCTCATGAAGATTTATGAGGTGACCGACTACCGTGCCTGCGCCACATCGGCAATGAGAGACGCGCGCAACGGAAAGAAAGTGATAGACAAGATACTGAAGGATTCTGACATAAACATAGAGATAATAAACGGTCAGGAGGAGGCGCAAATAATCTACAACAACCACATAGAGTGTCTCGAGGACCGCACCGGAAACTATATCTATGTGGACGTAGGCGGCGGCAGCACGGAGATAAACATGATGATAAACGGACAACTGGTACAGTCGCTGTCGTACAACATCGGTACGGTGAGAATGCTCAGCGGCGCGGTGAAGGACGAGACATGGGAGACCATGAAGTGCGACCTTACACGCCTGACCGCCGATTTCGACAACGTGAACATAATAGGTTCGGGCGGTAACATAAACAAACTCTACCGCATGGCGGAGAAGAAGGACAAGAAGAAACAGCGCCTGCCGGTGAGCGAACTGAAGGCTCTCTACGACATGCTGGAGCCTCTCACGCCGGAGCAACGCATGAAGGAATATGCCCTGAAGGCCGACCGCGCCGACGTCATTGTGCCGGCTGCGAAAATATTCCTCACCATTGCCGACACCGTGAAGGCCGATTTTGTGCACGTTCCTGTTATTGGTCTGGCTGACGGAATAATAGACAGCCTGTACGCAAAATGCCACAACGGCAGCAAATAACACGGCTCTGAGGACGTTCTGACGGCCGCAGCGCACCGACGTGAACATAAGCCATGACGCCGCAACGTGGAAACACGCGCGGCAAAGGATGCGCAAGACACAAAACATCATATTATTTTCATAATGAATGATGCGCCACCGTATAATAATCAACGGTGACGCATTTTTATGTTATCGCGCCTTTCAACAACGTGCATTGACATATTGAGGTCCGCCCGACAAACCGTTTTTGGAATAACAAATTCCGTTGCCGTAATAAAACAAATAATCACAGCAGGAAAGGTACATTCTTTCCATCCTCTTTTTTCCACATCGTATTGACATTTTCAGCGAAAACCAGCGCAACATACTTACAATTTTTCTTGACTAAATTTTGACAAAATATTTTTGCGAAAGAGATGTGAATGGATGTTAAATCAGGTATATCCGAGGCCGGTTCGGGGCATATCGCCCTTTGATATACCCCATAACATAGTCCGAAAAGATTGATTCCGCGTTCTGATATTGCCCATTTCGTCATGCGATTAAGCCCATTTTGTGGTGCGAAATGGGCCATTTCAGCCTCTGATATAGGCCATTTCGCATGCCGAAATGGTGCTTTTTGCAAGGTGACAAAATACCCTCTGAATATAAGTTATTGATATTCAATATCTTATGATAACCTCTTATATTTAGCGTATTTGCGCCCAATGAAGAGTCAGCCCGTAAATACGCGCTTATTTTTCGGGGTATATCAGGAAACTCCGACCGAAAAAACAAAATCTGCTTTCAATCTGAAAGTAGACTATATCGTTATTATTTCTGAATAGGAACTATGCGAAACGCTGTCAGCGCATGCGCTTCACGGCAGCAGACACTGCCCGCTCGAAATAACGTCCCTCAGCCATCTGACGGCCGACACGCATCACGTTGTCGCACATGCGGTTGTATTCATCGCGTGTGAGACGCTCATAAATACCGGCAATGTCGCGCAGAGAGCTGACGCAGATACCTATTCCGTTGTCGCGCACAAACGCAGCCATCGCCGCCTTCTCCCAGATAATGAGGGGCAGTCCGCAACGTATGTAAAGCGAAATCTTGTGCGGTGTGTTTATCATAAGATAAGAACCCCAGTCGCCGTCGCAGCAATCCACCGAACCGCCATCCCACACCAGGCCGAAATCGCCCTCTGAAGTGCGTATGAGATTGTCGGGAAGCATGAAGCCCTTGGTATCGAACTTATCGGGATTTGCGGCGCTCGTGCGGTCGAATCCGCGGCCATAGACATTGAGAGAATATCCGTCCATCAAAGAGCCGAAGTCGTAAAGGAAACGGTTTTTCCGCAGAGAGAGCTGACCGGCATAAACTATCTTGCGCAAGGGCCACGTGGCCTTGCGGTCAGGACACGCGGCGTCGGACAGGAAATCGAACGCGCCGAGCGACTCGACAACCTTCTTACGGCCGTGACCAACGAAGCCATGTTCGAGCAGCCAGCCGCACGTTGAGGGGTTGCAACCTATGAGGGCGTCGGACATATTCATCAGAGCTATCTCGCGCTGCTCGGAGTTGCGCTTGTTGCGGAAGCACTGAAGGTCGTGGATGAACGTGACTACCTCTGCCCCACGCAGATGTACCAGACGGCAGATGAGGGAATAATACTTGGTGGGATACTGCAAGACGAGTATGTCACCCTTGCGTATGACCATCGCCGCGCGCACGAGTATCTCTATCGTTCGCACGAAATGGCACAGGCGCGACTTGCTCACGACAAACGGTTCTGCCACCGGCACGTAGCCCGCCCTGCTCATTATGTGCTCTATGTCCATACGGGCCTTGCTGCCGGCATCGTTTACGTGCTTGTACTTATAGTCTCTCGGTAAGAAATATTTCATCGTGTTGTGGGGAAGATAAAATGTTTGGTCTATAACTTTTTCCTTATTTCGGGATAGTGTTCGAGTATTTTCTCGAGAGCCTTGCGGTTGCGGTCGTCACCCGGTTTGAGGTTTACCGACTTCAGGGATATGCTTCCCGGCTTGCCTATCTCGAACGGCCGGCGACAGCCTTTGCGGAGAGGTACGACATAAGTGCCGCGCGACACGGCTGCAGCCCAGAACCATACGTCGTCGTTGATGGGCGCCATGTCCATGAAAAGCGAGGCATCGAGCATTTTCTCGTCGAGCGAGTGAGGCGGATATAACACGCCGCCCACACCCGTCTGCATGGCATGATGGTCGAAGATGTAGCGGCGGAAAAGAAAGTCATACCACCGGTATTTTCGCCATTTCTTATAAGGCGCGTTAAGAACCACACGTCTCACGCGGTGGGCTACTATTGCTTGCGGCAAGCGCTTGTGCAGGCGCAACAGGTCGCGGAGCATGTCGGCGTGATAGAGTATGTCGTCATCGATGGTCACGATGATGTCGTCGGGGAAATCGATCAAGGCAGGAATGAGTTTGGTGTAAGACCGTATGTCCTCACCGTAAGTTCTGACCTCGAATATGGGATTGCGCTCTGCGAGGCGTTCAAGCTCGCTCGGTATTCCGCAGTCGGCGAACTGTGACGCCGTGAGATAAAGCACGATCTTGTCCGGAAGTACCGATCCGTCGAGGACGGATTGGATGGATTGTATTGCGTATGGTATTGCTTGGGGGAATGATGTGAGCGAAACGATTATTTTCTGTCGGTCATTCATTGAATGAAGTATTAGTGGGTTTTAGTGTCATTTGCTATTTTCTGTCCTACCTCCGGGAAATGCTCTACAATGGCTTTCAACGCGGCGGCATTGCGGTCGGTGCCCGCCTTGAAGTTCACAGTCTTGAGCGAAAGTTCCCGTGGCTTCTTTAATCCCTTAGGTTTGTTGTGTCCGAAAGGCACCGGAACCACCGGTATGTCATTGGCTACAGCCGCCGCCCAGAACCAGATGTCGTCGGTTGTCGGCGCAATCTGCGTGAAGAGCGACACGTCGAGCATGTCTTTCTTCAAGGCATGCGGCGGATAGAGCACACCGCCCACACCGGTCTGAATGTTTCTGTAGCTTACATGTATCTTCTTGAACAGGAAATGATACCAACGGTATTTACGCCATGTGCGGTATGGCAGCCCGGGCTTCATCAGCTTGGCACGGTGGGCAAGCACGGCGTTCGGCATGGCCTCGTGAAGGCGCAACAGGTCGCGCAGCATGTGTCTGTGATAAGCCACATCGTCGTCTATCGTAACAATAACCGCTTCGGGGAAGTCGGCAAGTGCGGGAATGAGCTTACGGTATGACCTGATATCCTTGTCGTAATCGCGTATTTCGAATATCGGATTCTGTTCGGACAGGCTCTTCAGCTCCTGCGGTATGCCATCAGTTCCAAACTGAGAGAACGTGAGGTAAAGCACAATTTTGTCAGGAAGGACCGATCCGTTGAGGATAGAACGCACGGCCTGAGCGGCATACGATATAGCTGCGGGGAACGAAGTAAGCGACACAACTACCTGTTGTTCTGGCACATTAGATTTCATCTTCATGTTATATGGATTATTATTTTCACCTCTTATTGTTCACTCTGACTCACGCATGGCGGCAGGAGACACGATTTGATACGCCGTACTGATGCCATAAGACAAAATTAGTAAAAAAAAGATGAACGGCAATCGCATACGGAAAGAATATGACCGGACAGGCATTTTTTTCGCACTCGCGGCTCAATAAAGTACCGAAGAAAGGCAATCGGCGGCTCTTTTGCGGTCTTCATCAAATATGGCTGCGACTTCGGACCAGTCTATTTGCCTCTTCAAAAGGTCGGGAGTGTTTCCGTTGATGTCGTATATCAGGCGGTCGTCAAGGCCGAACTTCCCGAAAAGAGAGTGGAACCGTTCGAGTCCTCTCTTCCTGTTGCCGATGGCAATGAACGGCTTTTGGAATATCAACGAGAACACAGAGCCGTGGAAACTGTCGGTGAAGACATACGATGCACGGCTGAACGCACGCAGCCATTCCTCAGGCGAAGGCACCATCTTGGCGTCAGACGAGGCGTACCATTTATGGCTTCTGCGTCTCACCATGAACGGTCTCACGCCCAAATCGGCAGCCATGCGGTCGATGATACTCCGTTTCTCGTCTGTCATATCGAGGATATAACAGAACAATCCGCCGTTGTCTGCCGCATCATCTGCGTGTGACGACACGCGCAGATAGTCGTCCTTGCCGAGCAACATCGTCGGGTCGGGCATCTGTATGGGCGGTATGCTGCACCGCCATCCGTACACGTCGTTTATGAGACGGAGCGCACTTTTCTCCCTCACAGTGACGAGATCGAAATCCTTTATATATCCGGCACACAGCTTCCTTTGCTCGTCCGTATATTCAGCCTCATCTATTCCGAATGATGCCGAGAACGCTATCTTAAGTATCTTCTTGCCATAGAAGGCCTCATCTTTTATAAAGTCGAGATAGTAAGTGTATATGTCCGGATAGGCATAACGCAGGCGCCACACCTGGTCGGAGCCCACAACTACGGCGTCGAACCGTGAGAAATCGTATCTCAGGAAGTCTTTTTTGTTGTAAAAAGGAGCGGTGAGACTGATGTGTTCATTTATAAACTTGTGTACCTGTTTGCGTGAACCGGACTTTCCCGTTCCGAACATCCTGCTCAGAAACGACACGTCGTATCTTTTGAACAAGAGTATTTTCTTGAGATTTATCGTCTCAACCTCATGCCCCATCTGCCGCAGGAACGTCTGCAAGGCGTAGTTCTGGATTATTCCTCCATAGTTGATGTTGAACGGAAGGGTAAGTATTGCTATTCTCATATCATTTGTTTCTATTTTTCCACACAGCAATCTTGGTTGTCAGTCTTTCCATAAGGCCGCTCTTTACAGGGAATGATGAGCCGGAGGCGGAACCGCTGAGCTTTCTGAAAAAAGCCGCACGGCCATCAGCGACAGGCAGATGTTCGGCAAAGCCTTTGTTGGTTCCGATGCACTCTTCGTATCCGGTCTCCACGCAATCGATGCTTTCTGACAACGAGCCGAACAACGAAGCGCCCTTCTCTGTGTTGATAAGTACGAGGCTGACACCTTTATCATCATTGTACTCGGGCAGCACATTGTTTATGTTCCAATAGTCGGCTATGACTATATCACTGCCTGAACGGCCGTTCTTGCACTTACATTCATAACACGAAGGCCGCAAATACAGGTTGCGGATAAAGCCTCTGAAATAAGGATCTTTCTTATGATTGCGCTCGTAAACCATGCCGTTGGCAAACTCAATCGTGACATTATAACCGGCCCATCCGCTCTTCTTATCGCGGAAATTGATGCGTCTTATCGCATCGCAACGATATTCTTTCTTCTTATCATCGAGATATCTCTGCCACACTTTGGAGCTCGGGACACCGTGACAGAGTATCTCTACGGTCAGGAGATTGGGATATTGCTTTCTCAAAAAGCCATGCAATCCTGCAATCTGACACGGTGTTCCGGAGAAGAGAACCTCCCTACCGCTTTGCAGAAAGCTCTTCACCTGGGCATAAGATTGTCCCATGCGGCTTTGCAGATACTTTGAACCGCGGAACGAAGCAAGCCCCGCGAGGTCTTCAGTATATGTGTGAACAGTATTCCAAACGTCGTCGAACGACACGCCGAACACAACTCCGCCACGTCTTATCACTTCGCCGGCGATGGCAGAGAACACACCTCCCGACGAGCTGTCGGCCCTCACTCCTTCGTCACTGTTCTTTGAAGCATACACCTTGAGCGGCCGTTTCGCGTCGCCGGAATTGATTATCGGGCACACACGCTCGCACAATCCACACCCTATACACGCATCCTTATCCACCGACGGATAGGCAAACCCTTCATCGTCGGACAGCATCTTTATGCACTGTTTGGGGCATATCTGCGCGCATGCCGAGCAACCGCAGCAGTCTTTTTTGTCTTTTATATCTATCATAACGGATGATGTATGGTGACAGGACTATCGGTTTCAGATCTCAATGCTTGCAAAAGGAATGTCGTGAACCTTTGCCGCATAAACCGGAAACTCGCTCGGATACATATAGGATGTGCCTATTCTGTATATCTTCTGAGCCTCACTAAGAACATAAAAATCAAGAAACGACTTAAGATATATCTCGTATTTATCGCTCGATATATTGTTTTTGCCGCCGTCCATGTGGACAAGTGTTCCCGGAATGATGTGTACGCCGTCTATCTGCGACGCCCTTTTAAGGAACGTAACGCTGTCTGAAGTGACCAGCAATGCCCTGTCACCGTTTTCGGTCTTCAGCTTACGGAGCGCGTCAAGACATTTCTCTATGAGTTGTTCAGCCTTATCCTTGTCGTTGATTGCCTTGAAATGATATTCCTTGAAATCGCCGAGAAGATTCTGAAAACGGAATACCGCGGCATAATAATCGTCGCCAAGTCCGGACTTTATGGACTTTATGCGCTCCTCAAGCACGGGTCCCGGCTTGAACAATTCGCGGAAAAGCCCGCCCCAAGTCATACATTCAGCTGTGTCATTCTCCGAAGCGAACGCCTCGTTTATCCTATCCAGACAATCCCTGTTGGAATAGAAATGAACCTGTTTATCGGTTTTCAGGTTCAGGAGTCGCCGTGCAAGATACTCCTTGCGCATATAAAGCACCCTGCAATATTCAGGATTATCCGTATATTCACCATCCTTCAAGGTCCAGTCATAAGCCGCAGGCGACAGATAATCTTCCAGACGGAACGGATAAGTATATTTTATTCTGAACGGCAGCCCGCGGTGTCTGCAATATGCGTATAGGGTTATTATTCCCTTGAAACGGTCGCACATGCCTCCATGCTTCGCCGATCCGTCAACCATGGCAACATAAACCGGACGTCCGGCCGCAGGCTTTCCGAGTGCCTTCGACCTTGACGCGATCTTCCTGACAAGGACATGTTCCTTCAAGATGTGTTTCAACTCAATGAGTCTGTATTTGCATGATGCCATACTGATAGTTTATAAATATACGACGATAAGCATGAATCCTTATGAAGAAAAGGACTCATTCCTTTATATCATTCAAATCATATTGCCTGAAATATCCGAAATTCCGGGTACCGTTCACACGTGCCCTGCCACGCGCACGCTTCGCCATGAACTCCTCCTTAGACTTCACCGCATAATGGTTTATGCGTATGACATCCTGTTGCGGCGTACGGTCGCCGAAGCTTTTGGTAATAGGTACGCCATGCGAATCGGCCGAACGGCCCGACATTCGTGCCGCCTCGTGACAACCGATCATGGTGCATACACGCCGTGGATCGGCTATACTCTTGACTTGGGTGTTCAGTCTGTTGTCGGGAAGAGAATGACATCTGAACCGCTCCATCACTCCACCCGGCTCGCGTTTCTCCGCTCCACCGCTGCCATATACCAGCCAATTGATCTCAACCGACGAGAATTTCTCCATGCGATGCAGGAAATCAGGAATGGTGGCGTCCTTCACCGGCACGATGAACTCGTCGAGATCTATCACCGCTATCCAGCGCGCCTCGGTCCTGTGAGTCTCGAAACAATGATCGTATGCGGCGAGCTGACGTTTGCGTCCGGGCCAATAAAGATAATCTACAAGTCCCGACTTTATGTAAGGTTCGAGCACTTCTCTGGTGCAATCGGTGCTTTCGTTGTCGTAGATATAAAACTTCTCGACACCCATCTTGTGATGCCATTCAATCCATTCCTTGAAATAAGTCCCCTCGTTCTTGGCTATCGCGCACACGGCGAGGTAATATTTGGGAGCGGTGTGGTCGTGTCTCAATCTGTATTGAAGCCTGATGATGTTCAGTATTCCATAACGCAGGAGGCCACGCCATCTGTTGCGTGCCATCTTGCACGGTATCACTCCGGCAATAATTTCGGCAAGTGCTTTCTTCATTTTCTCATCTATTTAGACGTAAACATCAGGTTATGTCACCGTTATAACTCGAAGCTTGACTTCTCGGGAAGTATGCTCTCAAAGGCGTTGCGTATGTTTTCCATCACCTGTTCGTAATTGCGTATGTGCACGTTATCGTTCAGACATATCAATGAATACGACTGATTGTATATCGCACGCACGGCCTGCTTGGGTCTGATCATAAGCGGGAACATCTTCGTATCGCTGTATGTGTTGTACGGTTCGAAGTTTCCGCGACATATCTGCCACGTGCGGAACAGCTCGGGAGTGAGGTCGTTAAGGGCGCGGAACCTATTGACAGACGTCTCGGTGAGTTCCTTTCCGGCCACGGCCCACACCTCTTCGAACGTGCTTTTCAGATAAGGCTGGGCATTGTGCGGCGTGCGCAGAGTGATGAACTTGCCATAAGGTCTCAATATATAGTTCCACCTCGCTCTGGCGCCATAGCTTTTGTCGAACCACTTGTCGTGGTCGCGCCTCATCACTTCCTTCTTGTCGAAATGACGGTTTATTATCCTTAAATTGTTCTTTATCCTCTTATACCACTGCGACCACGACGGATTATAAAGGAACGTAGCAATGTCGCACGGCAGTCCGTTCCTGAAGAAGCGGTCTGTCTTCACGTTGTTTATAATATAAAAGTCATCATTGAAATAGACAAAATGCTCTGCCAGACCGGGTATTTTATGAATATATCGCTCTATCACCACGGAATTATAGGTAGGCAGAAACTGCTCGGGGATGTAATCCTTATGGTGCACAAGGTTCAGCTTGGGATTATTCTCGTCGAGCCATTCCGGCTTCTGTCCACTGGTCACAAAATGTATCTTACGAACCCACGGCGCAAACTTCTCCACCCCACGGAACCAGTATTTCAGAAAACCGTAGTCGCGGAAGCGTGCTTCCGACACACCGTTCTTGGTATTCTCCGGCTTTCCCGAATACTTCGCAAAATCGGCCTGCCACTGCGGGTCGTTCATATCGACCCATGTAATTACAAAGTCTATATCCATGATTCAATATAACTTCTTATTATATATTTTCGTTTTTCACTGCTCCACCGTCCATTTTCCTCGCGTGCTTAAACCTCCGGTGCGTCCACAGATACAGTTCGGGCTGTTCCTGTATGGCCTGTTCCAACATGCGGAAATATATTGCCGTGAGCTCAAAATCGGGCAAAGACTTAGGATCATCGTGCATCTTGACATACTCAGCCTCGTAAAATCCGCGTTTCACACGTCTTACTTTAAGAAACCATGCCTCGTAACCGTAGTGCTTGGCTATCTTCTCCGAACCCACCAACACCGGCACGTCATGGTTGAGGAAATGCAGGAAATGGCGCGAGTCTTTCCATCGTGGCGACTGGTCTGCTATGAAACCTATCACGCAATGCCTGCCGGCCTTCGCCTGCTCGTTGATGTAACGCGCCGTCTTGCGCATCTCCACGCAGACACCACCCAGACGTTCGCGGTTGCGTTTCATAATACGGTCCATCGTGTCGTTGCGCAGTTTGTGATATATCTCTGCCGATGTGGTGCTCTTCTCAAAGTACCGCGACATGGACGCACACCACTCCCAGTTGCCGAAATGTCCCATGTACAGAGCCACCGACTTGCCTTCACGCTGTACGGCGTTGAACGTATCCATATTGACATATCTCATTCTCCGCGCAATCTCTTTATCCGAGATGGTAGTCATCTTGCACGTCTCGAGCAGATTATCGGTAAAGAAACGATAGAACTTCCTTTCGATATCCCTTATTTCCTCATCGCTTTTCTCCGGAAAAGACTCCGTGAGGTTCTTGCGCACCACGGCACGTCTGTATCTGAACACGTAATATATCAGATAATAGAGGAAATCGGATATAACATACATCACCCGGAAGGGAATGCACGACAATATTTTCAGCAAAGTACAGAGCAAATGGTATGTCATAATTTCCTTATCGTTTCTTCAACATTCTTCAATCTTTGTCAGCGTATTCCTTTTTACGGTGAGCCCACGCACGACTGACATTCAGGACTTTCACGTGAGCTGCCATACCGGCACATAAGTCAACAACAGACCGACCACTCAAGCCCGGACGCCACAGCCTAAGCCATGCACATCGGCCCGCATTTTAACCATATGTCAGCCATCGGCACCGCTAAAGTACATCACTAAAGATGAACTCCGACATAATGTCATACCGAGACTCACCATGGAACACGCTGCAAAAATAATCTAAAATTCCCACTTTTTGCTTATTTCTCGCTTCAAATATATCATAATTCGTACGAGTTCGGGCTAAGCCGCCGTATTTTTCAAAAAAGACAAGTGGCAATACCGCATTTTTCGGGAGTAAACATCAGACCGTAGGGCTGTCTGTTACGCACCGTAAGGCATGTCATACGAGAAACATGTACAGGGTGGACAGACTGAAAGAATGATAGAGTATGCAGATGAGAGATGCGATAAAAAAATAAGCATCGCACGTATATGTGTGGCTTTATGTTAGCTGTAACTCTTCACTAACAAAATTGAATTCTCTCATCGTCATGATTATTCTGTCTTTTAAGACTGTTGATTACACATGCTTTATAAGCCATACCAATATATAGCACGTCTGTATTTTTCTTATATTATATGCTTTATGATTCATAGCTTTTAGCTATATTTGCAACAAATATAAGATATACTTTCATCTACGGATGAACATTCCTATTGAAAACACATTATACACAAATTGCCATATTCACATCTTTATTCATAAATTACTAAAAACACTTATTTATGAACACACTATCCGAACAATTAACTGAACTTTACAACAAAAAGTGGAGAGATTTGACAGAACAGTTGGACGCTAAAGGATTAAGAGATCAATTACAATGTCCGTTTCTGATTTCCCTATTACGTTCTGGGCAGAAAAAAGAAGAAAGAGAAAAAGCGAAATGCAAAGATGATAACTGGTATGCTAAGAAAGAAACTCCAGAGCATGAAGAATGGTACACAAAGGCCGACATAAAAGTTATGTTCTTTGGCAAAGAACCGAACGGTTGGGAAAAAGGAACAGATGTCGGTGACACAATGGCAGCCTATGAAGATTTCCTTGACAACAACTATGTAGCCATAGAAGGAAATGGTGGATATTTCAGTGAAGGAAGTCCATTTTTCAAAAGAGGCATAAACGGTATCATGGCAGAGATTAAAGATAATCTGCTAAATGAGTATCCGGGCAAACGAGTATCCATGATTTGGAACGAAATATCTAAACTTTCTACACGTACAAATAAAGGCGGTGGTCGTGTAAGTCCTGAGGTGCATGAAATAGAGAATAAATATTTTCATGTTATTCCACAAGAAGTGAAAATTCTCCAACCGGACATTCTTATATTCTTTATCGGTCCCGGTTTTGAAGGAAACGATTACTATAAGTATATATTAGAGAATTTCAAATTAAACGGAGATCCGAGTCCACTTGATGGTTTTCCTATTAACGATATAGCAAAATTGCCAATCGAAGGAGTAAAGTTTGCATACAAGACTTATCATCCGGGATATTCGCCAAAAGATGCAAATACGTTTCATTGGAAGTTTTATGATGCCATTATTAAAGACATCAAGAAAGACATTGACATACTATTAAAGGATGAATAATATTCCAACCGCTTGTAACATCAACTTAATGTCGCTTTCCACAATACATTCAGAAATGCGTGGTTGATTCTTTTTACTTCCATAACATCTCGTGTCTGTATCTATAAGTATATGTTACACAATCAGATTCATCCGAATACCATCAGATTTAAAATATTCAGATTTGTACAGATTTGAGAACCAATCAAGAAAAATAAGGGCTCATCAGATAAGTCGTAATACATAATAAACCAAAATCGGTCGTTATAAAGTTTACCAACATATCATAAACAGCTCATTCGCATAATGGTTTAGTCGTGATGCCCATCATTCTATTTTTTGCAATAAAAGCAATGCATCTCGGACAATATGAAAATATCTTTCTCGTGAGAAGTTTGGAACAAAGAAATTATCTTCGCGTAATTTAAAATTCGATTACACAGGGTTTTGCAATATCCACTCGGCTCATAAGAAACTCTGCGGATATTGTTTGCAGCCGGGAAACTGCGGATTCACTTCTGAATAAGTGCCTCTTCTTTTCCCGGAATCAGAACAATATGGGCTACTTTCAATTTGAAAGCAGATTTTGGTTTTTCGGTCTGGGTTTACTGATATACCCCGAAAAATAAGCGCGTATTTGCGGGCGGACTCTTCTTCGGGCGCAAATACGCAAATTCTGAAGGCTTTAGATAAATTATTGAATATCAACGGTTTATATTTAAAGGGTATTTTATCACTTTGCAAAAAGCACCATTTCGGCTTGCGAAATAGGCCATTTCAGCCTCTGATATGGGCCATTTCGCACTACGAAATGGGCTTTATCGCATGACGAAATGGGCAATATCAGAACACGGAATCAATCTTTCCGGACTACGTTATGGGGTATATGAGAGGACGGTATGCCCCGAACCGGCCTTGGATATGCCCTATTTAACATTCATTCACATCTCTTTTGCGAAAATATTTTGTCAAAATTTAGTCAAGAAAAATTGTAAGCAGGCCATTCAGTTTTCCTTAAAAGCGTAAATATCATGTGAGGGCATTAGAAATGGCACAGACTTATATATGGAACGAGAATACCCTAACAGAAAGAGAGAGAGAAAACAGAGGACTAAAGCGGTAAGTGTCGATGCCTTGCATTAATATTATTAATAATTAAAACTATTAATAATGTTTTCTGTCAAAAACAGATACACGTCTAAAGCATTTAAATAATACTATTGACGGGATTATCATAAAATAAAATGTGTTAAAATCAAAATAATTATGCAGTTTTTTTTGATATTTCCTACCATATATAAATATATGTGAATAAAAAATGACTAGAGAAGAACTTGTAAATCTATGTAAAGAAGGGAATGAGCAAGCTTTTAGTCTGCTCTATAAAACTTATGCAAATAAAATGAAACATATTTGCAGTAGATATATTTCAGACAAGCAAACTGTAAGCGACCTTCTACATGATGGATTTATCATAATTTTTACATCCATTCACACATTACGCTCTCCCGAAAAATTGGAAAGTTGGATGGGGAAAATAATGAAAAACATGTCATTAAAATATTTGGAACAATATCATTCAACCGTTATAATATCCACAGATGAAATAGAAGAGTCAGAAGAGCCACAAATATTATCCTATTCAAACGATTTTCCATCTTATGCGGAAATACTTAAGATGATAGAAACTCTGCCAGAAGGTTATTGTAAAGTTTTCAAACTTGCAGTATTGGAAGGATTATCCCACAAAGAAATCGGCTTGTTATTAAATATAGCCCCTCATTCTTCTTCATCACAATTATCAAGAGCCAAAAAACTATTACGCAAATTGATGTCACAGTATCATATAGCAATAGTTCTATTCATATTATCGTCTATAATTCTTTTACAGCTTCTGTTCTATAAATCAAAAAAAACTGTCAATTCTCTTTCAAAAACAGCCACCCAATCCAGAGAAGGAGAAAAATCAAAAGACCTCCTATTTAAAAATACGGTGAACAATAGTCCTACTCATATACCTACTCGTCAATATGTGGAGAATGAATCTTCAAAAATAGAAATATCTGAAAAAGAAGCAATTACACAAGATAACATTACAAAAAGAAGAGACAGCACAAATATATATAATCATTCAACAGCTAAAAAACAGAAAAAAGTGAAAAATACAGAACTTTATCATACTGTTATCTCTCAACATGCAATGAATGATGAAAAGAATTGGGCACTGGCTTTATCCATTTCAGGCGTAAACAAGCAGACAAATATCCAAAAGACAATAATTCCAGGGGATATTTCATCCGGAAAGCCACAAGAAGTAACAACAAAATCCTATTATCATATTCCTATTACCTTATCATTCTCATTGCATAAAAAAATAAACGAATACTGGGGTATTGAAACAGGTTTACAATATACATATTTGCGTTCTGAGTTTACGACTATCACAGACTCTCATTTGAAAGAAACACAAAAAATCAACTATATAGGAATTCCCTTGAAAGGTACATTTAATGTATGGAACCGAAAGAAATTCTCCATCTACATATCTGCCGGAGCAACTTTGGATATTCCTGTAAAGGCAACTTCAGAAAAAGTCATATCTGATAAAAACGGAAATCTTATATCTGATAAGAAAAGCAATATATACCCGCCTTTACAATGGTCAACAAATTTTGGTATAGGAATTCAATATCAGATAACACCCACTATCGGAATCTATACAGAGCCTAATTTAAATTACTATTTTAATAACTCCTATAATATAAAAACAATCAGAACAGAAAAACCATGCAATGTGACTTTACCTATAGGAATCCGTCTGTATTGGTAAAAAAGGTATGGTTGGCATGCAGTCTTTGATGGAATAATCTATCGTAGTTATTGAGAATATAACTTGAATAAACATTAACTTGTAGTAGCAGCATTTAGCTGTTACTACCTATAAACAATTATTGCATGCAAGAACGTCATAAAAACAGGTTTGTCTATTTCAAAGAACTTTCTATAACAAGTAAGAATTACTTTATACCTTATATTCAAAATTGGTTCCCTATAGAGTCAGGAATAAACGTATTGGAAATTGGTTGCGGTGACGGAGGAAATTTGCTTCCTTTCTCTGAAATGGGCTGCAATACTATTGGAGTTGACATTGCAGCGAGTCGAATTAAAGATGCACAAATATTCTTTAAAACAGCTCATGCAAAAGGAACATTTATAGCTCAAGACATTTTTCTGTTAGACTTGGAACAGAATTTTGATATAATAATTTGTCATGATGTGCTTGAGCATATTTCCGACAAGGAACTCTTTTTATCTAATTTGAATAAATATCTGAAACCACAGGGAATTGTATTTATGTCTTTTCCTGCATGGCAAATGCCATTCGGTGGACACCAGCAAATATGCAGAAGCAAGATATTGTCCCATCTGCCATTTATTCACCTACTCCCAACGGTTATTTATCGGCTTCTATTAAAGACTTTCAGAGAAGATAATGGTTGTATTAAAGAACTGCTTTCCATCAAACAGACACGTATATCAATAGAAGAATTTGAATGTTTAGTAAAAAAAAACAAATCTACATATCCAAAACAGGAAATTATGGTTGATCAATCCCCACTACAAAATAAAATTTGGATTCTCTCCACGAAAACTGAACAGAAAAATTGCCCATATTCCTTTCATAAGAAATTTTTTCACCACTAGTTGTTTCTATATTCTAAAAGAAAAGGAACTCGACAATTTATAAAATTGCTAAAATAAAAGCCCCTTTTCTGGGAAACATTGAACTATTCAGTTTTCAAAGAAGAGGGCTTTTTTAATATCTCCGGCCGTAAAACGCCAAGATATATATTACCAACTTTTTTCTACAAACAATTAAAACAAGGACATACTTTGTTCGTACTCTCTCAGACAAACGGGAACATTTCGGGAACACCTTACAAAGAGTAAAAGAGCCAAATATTTGATTTACAAATACTTAGCTCTTTTTCTTGTACCCAGACCCGGTACAAGGCATAGAAATCATAGGAAA
>ULQM01005717.1_pt1 | contig 35766 bp, 27 predicted proteins | sample 1954451 | NCBI WGS metagenome assembly ULQM01 (sample SAMEA4835655, study PRJEB28245) | human gut metagenome | biome: gut microbiome; material: fecal sample | place: Denmark | collected 2008 | reverse complement strand
CGTTGCCCTGGGCTAAGAGCTTCTGCCCTTTCAGGGCGTGCCAACCATACAGGTCGAATAATTTTAGTCAAGAATTAAAGAATTAGAGAAGCCATTTCCACGGCCATCGAGCGATGTTTCTCTAACTCTTGACAGAAAATTCCACCTCAGCTTTCGCAAATGGGGAAATAACTGAAGATGAAGAAGCGATTATCTTATCACCTTCACCTCGCCATTCTTGCTCAGTTTCACAATGCTGGAAGGCGTGTGGGGCTTGTGCTCCTGGCGGCGACTCCAGCAAACATAGTCGACAGCCTCCAGGATTTCGGGCGAAATATCACGATAATTCTGTGCCGCAGGCTCACCACTCACATTGGCGCTGGTGCTGACCAAAGGCTTCTGGAAGCGGTAACACAACTCCTTGCTGAAAGGCTCGAAGGTGACACGCATGGCCAGACTGCCATCCTCTGCCACCAGATTGTTGGCCACGCCCGTAGCATCGTCGAGGATGACGGTTGTAGGCTTCACAGGCATGGCTGCATCGATAAAGTCCCACGCCACCTGAGGCACATTACGGAAATAACGCGCCATACGGTCAGCGCTGTCTACAAGACAGATGAGCGCCTTGGAATCGTCACGACGCTTGATCTGATAAACCTTTGCTACTGCCTCGGCATTGGTGGCATCGCAGCCGATGCCCCATACCGTATCTGTGGGATAGAGTATCACTCCACCCTTTCGCATGCACTCCACTGCATTCTTAATGTCTTCTTGCTGTGTCATAATGCTGATATTATAATATGTATAATGTTTCTAAATGTTTTTATACTGCTCGATGTCACGCATACCGTTGAGGAAGTCGCGTGCCTCCATGCGCTTCTTGCCGCTTATCTGAATGGTGTCGAGTTGCAGCCACTCGTCGGCACAAGCCACGAGCAGACTCTTGCCCTCTACACGGAGCGAGCCCACAGCGATGCCTTCTGCCAGTGCCTTGCCGGTCTTCGTAGTCTGGAAAACCTTCAGCACCTGAGCCTTGCCGCCCTCCTTCTGTATCTCTGTCCATGCGCCAGGATAAGGCGACAGACCGCGGATGAAGTCGTACACCTTCTTGGCTGGCTGGCCGAAACTGATGCGACAGGTCTCCTTGAAGATTTTGGGTGCATGATGCAGTTCCTGCTGTTCTGCCACCAACTCGTCCTGCGAGATGGAGTCGATGTTGCCTCCGGCAGCTATCAGCTTGTCGATGGTCTTGAGCGCGATACCGGCACCGAGGTGCATCAGTCCGTCGTAGACATACTCCACATCGGCATCGTCGGGAATAGCGAAAGGCTCCTGCATGATGATGCGTCCGGTGTCGATGTCGTGATCGAGGAAGAAGGTGGTGACACCAGTCTGCGTCTCGCCATTGATGACAGCCCAGTTGATAGGCGCTGCGCCACGATACTGAGGCAACAGGGCGGCGTGCACATTGAACGTGCCGAAGCGGGGCATGGCCCACACCACCTCGGGCAGCATGCGGAAAGCCACCACCACCTGAAGGTCGGCACGGAAGCCACGCAGTTGCTCCACGAACTCGGGATCTTTCATCTTGACAGGCTGCAGCACGGGCAAGCCCTGCTCCAGGGCATACTGCTTGACAGGAGGCGCCTGCAGCGTGTCCTGATGGCGTCCTACGGGTTTGTCGGGCTGAGTAACCACAGCCACCACATTATATCCGCCTTCTACGAGGCTCTTGAGGGATTCCACCGCAAACTCGGGTGTTCCCATAAAAACGATTCTTAAATCTTTCTTCTCCATAACAGTTGGGTTAAAGTTATTCTGCCGACATATCGGCCACAATCTTGCGATACACCGAGTACACCTTGGTACGGCTGATGTAGCCTACGAGCACGCCGGCTGTGTCGACCACAGGCAGCTGGGCCGCATCGGTCTGGTCGAACTTCTTCATCACCTCGTCCATCGGCTCGTGGTCGGAAAGTACAGCCGATGGCTGCAACATGAGCTGTCGCACAGTGAAACGGTTGTAAAGCTCTGACCTGAAGATGATGTGACGGATGCGGGTAATATCTATCACTCCCAAGAGTACACCTCCCTTGTCGACCACTGGCAGGAAGTTGTTGTTGCTGCGGCTTATCTCAGCCACGAGTTTGCCCATAGGCAGATCGGCATGAATGGGATGATAGTCTTTCTCGATGACGCTCTGCATGCTCATCAGCGTGAGGGCCGCACGGTCGATGTGATGAGTGAGCAGTTTGCCCTCTCTTGCCAGTCGCAGGGCATAGATGCTGTGGCTCTCGAAAATGCTGATAGTGAGGTATGACGAGATGCAGACGATCATGAGCGGCATGAAGAGCTGATAGCCTCCCGTAAGCTCAGCGATGAGGAAAATGCCCGTAAGCGGCGCATGCATCACACCCGTCATCACGCCTGCCATACCCATGAGCGTGAAGTTCTGCTCGGGCACGTAGACACCTATCGCGTTGGCATTCCAGAAGCGGGAGAAGAAGAAACCCGCAAAACCGCCGATAAAGAGCGAAGGGGCGAAGGTTCCACCACAACCGCCACTGCCATTGGTTGCCGATGTGGCAAACACCTTGGTGAGGGTGACGAGTCCGATATAGACGAGCAGCAGATGGCTGTTGCCATAGAAGAGCGAGTTGCTCATCACCTGCCCCCACTCTGCCTCTGTCCTGCCCTTGAGCAGGATGTTGACAGCCGAGTAGCCCTCGCCATAGAGCGAAGGAAACAGGAAGATAAGGCTGCTCAGGATGAGTCCGCCCAAGAGGAGTTTGGCATAAGGATGCTTGCCCAGACGGGCGAACATGCCCTCGCAAGCCGACATGGTGCGCATGAAGTAAAGGCTGACAAAGCCGCAGAAGATGCCCAACAGGATACATACCGGCGCACGGTCGAGCACCCAGGGCGAGGTGAGCGTGAAGTCGAAGAGCGACTTAGAGCCCATCAGAATATAGGTGAAACAGGTGGCTGTGACACACGAGATGAGGATGGGCAGAAGCGAAGCCATCGACAGGTCGACCATCAGCACCTCGAGCGTGAAGACCAGTCCGGCTATAGGTGCCTTGAAGATTCCGGCAATGGCGGCACTGGCTCCGCAGCCCACCAGCAGGATCATCGTCTTCTTGTCCATGCGGAAGATCTGTCCCAGATTGGAACCGATGGCCGAACCGGTAAGCACAATAGGCGCCTCGGCTCCCACAGAACCGCCGAAGCCAATGGTGATGCCAGAAGCCACCACCGACGACCAGCAGTTGTGGCCGCGCAGCTTGGAGTTCTTGGTAGAGATGGCGTAGAGCACGCGGGTAATACCATGCGAAATATTGTCGCGCACCACATACTTGATAAAGAGCGACGTGAGGTAAATGCCCACGATTGGGAAGAGCAGGAAGAGCAGGTTGTACGTGTTCTTGACAAATCCCGATGTGAGCAGAATCTGTATCTCGTGCACGATTCCATGCAGGAAATAGCCTGCCACCGAGGCGAGCACCCCGATGACAAAGGCGAGGATGAGTGTCATCTGGCGGTCGGAAATATGTTCCTTCTGCCAGGCCACCATCTTGTCGACCCAACTTTTCCTTGCTTCTAAAATATCGTCATCCATTAATATATATATTATCCTTTATTATTTTATTTTGGCACGGATTACGCGGATTACACGGATTTTATCTTCTGACTGCCACAACGCTTTCACCAAGGAATATGGCATCAGCCTCTGTGTTGTCCGCGCCTCATCATTCCTTAAAACTCCGAAGTGAAATGGAACCTGATATGTTCGAAGTCCTGCTGTGCCATGCTGAGCACATAGCCCGAGTCGGCGAGGAACACGTCTCTGCCCTCTATGTCCTTGGCCATGTACTGATACTTGCGCTTCTTGAAGTTCTCCAGTTCCTGCGCATCGTCGGCCTCTATCCAGCAAGCCTTGTGCAGGTGGACAGGTTCCCAGCGGCACTTGGCGTTGTACTCGTTCTCCAAACGATACTGGATGACCTCGAACTGCAACTGTCCTACGGTTCCCACGATGCGGCGGCCGTTGAACTGATTGACAAACAGCTGTGCCACACCCTCGTTCATCAACTGCTCCAATCCCTTTTGGAACTGCTTGCTCTTCATTGGGTCGTCGTTCTCGATATACTTAAAGAGCAGAGGCGAGAACGATGGCAAACCACGGAAGTGCAGCTGCTCGCCCTCGGTGAGCGTGTCGCCAATCTTGAAGATGCCGTTGTCGGGCAGACCTACGATGTCGCCTGGATAAGCCTCGTCGATGGTGCTCTTGCGCTGCGCCATGAACTGTGTGGGCGAAGAGAAACGGACGGTCTTGCCCAATCGTACGTGCAGGTAAGGCTGATTGCGCACAAACTTGCCCGAACAAATCTTGCAGAAGGCAATACATGAACGGTGGTTGGGGTCGATATTGGCGGTGATCTTGAAGATGAAGCCAGTAAACTTGCTTTCCTCTGGCTCTACCAGTCGCTCCTCGGCCTGAGTGGGCTTGGGCGACGGTGCTATCTTGACGAAGCAGTCGAGAAGTTCCTGCACACCGAAGTTGTTGAGCGCAGAACCGAAGAACACCGGTGCCACCTCGGCCGAACGGTAAGTCTCCACATCGAAGGCTGGATAAACGCCGTTGACCAACTCCAGATCCTCACGCAACTGGGCAGCCTCGCGCTCACCCACATGCTGATCGAGCGCTTCGGAGTTGACGTCCACTTCCACCTTCTCGGTCACGCGCTGCTTGTTGGGAGTAAAGAGGTTGAGCTGCTGCTCGTAGATATTGTACACGCCCTTGAACCGGGCACCTTGTCCGATAGGCCAGCTCAGGGGTCGAACCTTGATCTTGAGTTCTTCCTCCAGTTCGTCGAGCACGTCGAAGGCATCGCGGCCCTCACGGTCCATCTTGTTGATGAAGATGATAACAGGCGTATTGCGCATACGGCACACTTCCATCAGCTTGCGGGTCTGGGCCTCCACACCCTTGGCTGAGTCGACCACGATGATGGCTGAGTCAACGGCTGTCAGCGTGCGGTAAGTGTCCTCGGCAAAGTCTTGGTGACCGGGAGTATCGAGGATGTTCACCTTGTAGGGATCGCCATGCTCGCCATCGGGCAAGTAGTCGAACTCCATCACCGACGTGGAAACAGAAATACCACGCTGTTTCTCTATATCCATCCAGTCGGAAGTGGCTGTCTTGCGTATCTTGTTGTTCTTTACGGCACCTGCCACCTGTATCTGTCCACCAAAGAGAAGGAACTTCTCGGTCAGTGTGGTCTTACCTGCATCAGGGTGAGATATAATGGCAAACGTTCTTCTTCTTTCAATCTCTTTCATCTCGTTGTATATATATTTTGAACTTTTCTCAAGTTCTGTATATTATTATAAAATATGTATATCCTAAAAATCAAACACTACATGTCGTCGTCAAACTTCAAGCCCTCTGTACGGTCCTTGAGGTAATAATCGCTCAGCATGCCCACGAAGGTGCTGATCTCGGTCACGGCATGGGCTGTCTCGGGCGTTATCTCCTTCTTCTGCAGGCGGAGCATCATCACGCCATAGAGTGCGTCTAAGCAGGTTTCTATCTCGTTCACATCCTTGTCGCCCTTGTTGCGCAGCTCTACGATGTAGGGCAACACCTTGTAGTATTCGGCATTATAGATGGGGAACTTGCTGCTCTGCAGCAGCATTCCGTGCAAGTCGATGACGTCCTTGAGCAACACGCGGTTGATATCGAGATGTCCATACTCGCGCTTTCCTTCCTCGTTCATCATGCGGATGAGGTTGCCAAACCAGTCCAGCTCCTCGGCTTTCTGCTCGTCGGTATAGTCGAAACGGTCGATATACTGCTTGCGGATAACGGGCAGCGAACAGCCATAGGCGCGGATAATGTCCTCCACCTGCCACATATACAACAGGTATTCGGCGATACTTTTCTTTCTTAACTCTTGTGCTACAAACATATATTTTGTGAAAATAATATTCTCATATAATCTTTCCGGGCACCCGCCCCGTAGGACAGCCTAAAACTCGGGCAGATGATACAGGTTGAACACCGTGCCTATCAGCGCTATCAGCGAGAAGATGATCACCACACTGCCTATCACCTTATTAATAATAAGAATGCCATTGGTATCAAACTTGCCGCGTATCTTGTCGATGAGCCAGGTAAGACCAAACCACCACAGCAAGGCGCCAAACACGATGCTGAGATAGCCCACGCCCATCTCAATAGGCATGTCGGGAACCACAAAGGCAAACTGCGCAAATGTGGCCATGAAGAGGAACACGATGAGCGGATTAGAGAGGGTGACGAGAAAGGCCGTCAGGCCGTTGTGGAACAATGTGCCCTGCTTGTTGCTGCTCTTGTGCATATTCTTCATCGGGTTGCTCATGAAACAATACACTCCGAAGACAAGCAGCAGCAGACTGCCCGAAATCTGAAGATAGAACTTGTTCTGGGCATTGTTGACAAAATCCATCACAAAACTCATACCCAAACCCGTGAACATGGCATACACGATGTCGCTGCAAGCAGCGCCGATGCCTGTCACAAAACCATACCAGCGCCCCTTGTTCAACGTGCGCTGAATACACAAAATACCTACTGGACCCATGGGAGCAGAGGCAATGATACCTATGACAATACCCTTGAAAATAAAATCAAGGATGTTTATCTCTATTGGAAACAATGAATTCATACGAGGTGCAAAGATACAATTTTTTAGTCATACAATGCAAATTTTCTGTCTAAAAGTTTGTTCGATGCATTTTTTTTCTTATCTTTGCCATCAAATTTTAAAAATTCTAACTTATTAAAAAACATAAACAATTATGACAGAAAATGCATTGAAGCCGTATGTAATCGGCTTGGACCTTGGCGGCACCAACTCTGTTTTCGGTATCGTGGACGCACGTGGTGAAATCAAGGCTACTACAGCCATCAAGACCGGAGGCTATGACAACGTGAATGATTACGTAAAGGCAGCTGTCGAAGCATTACAACCTATTATCGAAACTGTTGGTGGTATTGAGAAAATCAAGGCTATGGGTATCGGAGCACCTAATGGCAACTTCTATAAGGGTACTATCGAGTACGCTCCCAACCTGCCCTGGGCTCACACTTGTGTAGTTCCTTTGGCAGACCTCTTCAGCAAGGCTCTTGGCGGACTCCCAGTAGCGCTTACCAATGATGCCAATGCGGCAGCACTGGGCGAAATGACTTATGGCGCAGCACGTGGACTGAAGAACTTCATCGACATCACTTTGGGTACTGGCGTAGGCTCAGGCATCGTGATTGATGGAAAGATGGTTTATGGCTGCGATGGTTTCGCAGGCGAGCTGGGTCATGTGATTATGGTTCGTGGCAAGGAAGGCCGTAAATGCGGCTGCGGCAGAACTGGCTGTCTGGAAGCTTACTGCTCTGCAACAGGTGTGGCTCGTACTGCACGCGAATTCCTCGAGAAGAGCGATGAGCCTTCATTGCTCCGCGAAATCAAGCCAGAGGACATCACCTCTTACGATGTAAGTATTGCTGCCGGCAAGGGCGATGCCTTGGCTAAGCGCGTGTACGACTTCACTGGCAAGATGCTCGGTGAGGCTTGTGCCGACTTCGCAGCATTCGCTTCACCTGAGGCTTTCGTCTTCTTCGGCGGTCTTACCAAGGCTGGCGATCTCTTGATGAAACCTCTCAAGGAGTCATACGACAATACCGTATTTCCTACCTTCAAGGGCAAGGCTAAGTTCCTTGTGTCAACTCTCGACGGCAGCTCTGCAGCTGTTCTCGGCGCAAGCGCTGTGGGTTGGGATTTGTAATTTGGCATCATCTTTACAAAAATCCTGGACTTTTTTTGTTTATCGTTCCAGGAACATACAGTATGCCTCCGAAGTGATTTCGGAGGCATTCTCGTTTTTATCACAGATGTATTTAGTGACAAATGACACATTGGTTTTGATAGAACTGCAACATTGTTTTAAAGAAAATGAAGCATTGTTTTAAAAATAACTGCTGCATAATCGTGACAGAAATCTACATTTCAAGCACTTTTTACATGACGAAAATCAATTTTTCCTCTTATTCCGCACTTTTTACTCAAAACCTCACTCGTTCTTATAGTTTTTTCGTACCTTTGCACACCCAAACAAAGGTGCGGACAGGATTGTAAACAAGATAACATGACACATCACAGTCGTCCGGCACTCTCATACGATTGTAATGAACATCATTTCAAGTTAAGAATCACATTTAATTAAGAATCACAAAAGAATAAGTAAAATGAAAAAGATTTACACAGTGGCTAAATACGCCAAAAGCATCATGCTCGCAGCTGTAATGACAGCAAGCGCGCTTTGACTACAGTAAATGCTCAAGAAGAAAACTCTAATTCGACAGATTATTCTCCTGCATCTGAGAGTACATGGTTGAAAGGAGAACAGATTTCAGACTTGACAGAAGCCTATATCTACAATGTCGGCGCTGAAATTTTCATCAAAAATAATCGTAGCGCATCAGAGAAGGACATCAACAACGCCAACCTCTGGACTATCACTAACGAAAATGACACTTATAAATTTGCATGTGGAAATAAGAAACTATTTTTGAACTATGACGTTGTAGCGTGGTTTTGCGACATCAGCGATTTAACATATACTTATTTTACCTTGGTAAATGCAACTACAGAAGACAAAGGCTATGCGTATAAACTCAAAAACACAAAAAAAGTTTGGTCCAAGTATCAAACTCGCTACTTTTCTGTAGAAGGAACATCTTACGTAGGAGCAGAGAATGAGGAGAACATAAACAACAACTGGCTTTTCATCTCTGAAACTCAGAAAAATGCTTATCTCGACTACAAGGCAAAATACAATGAAGCTAAAAATTATGCCAGCAACGAAAAAGTGGAAGCAAACGTGACTTTATTTGCCAAGCTGAAAGAAATTCTTTCTGACAAAGCTAAGGCAACCTATGCATCTTACGAAGGCGAGAATGGAGACCAAATGGTTCTTAGCAATATCATCGAGGAAATCAAGACTTACCTCAATAGCACTCCAACAGGTATCGACAACATCAATGCCAACTCATCTGCCAAGGCTGAAGCTATTTTCAGCGTGAACGGTGTTCGCAACGCCCAGCTCAACAAGGGACTCAACATCGTGAAGATGAGCGACGGTTCTATCAAGAAGATCATGGTTAAGTAATCTTCTACTACAATACTACATACAAAAACGAAAGGCTGTGTCAAAGGGATTCTTCCCAAAGACACAGCCTTTTTTGATTGAATACTTAGCCATAAAGCATATGGCTTTAACTTCTTTAACTCCTTTAACTTAACTTCCCCATTTGCGAAAGTTGTTTTTTTTACTTCTGCAGCGTAACTCCCATCAGTCCTACAACCACCTCGTTGCTCAAGGCACGGAGAGTCAGCGAACGGAGTTTCTTCTTGGCGTTGAGAGGCATGTCGAGCATCGTGGCAGCGCCACCAGGCAGGGCACACATCGCCAACTTCATATCAGGAAGATCTCCGGCAGTGGCTGCCTCCTGATAGTGAGAGTCGCGGAAAAGATGACGGCTTACAATACCTGTATTCAGACCTATGCGGTAAGGACGAACGGCAGGCATGGCAAAAGCCACAGCGTTCTCCACGAAGTCTTGCTCGATAGGACACCAGTTGACAGGTGGAACAAGCATCAACTCGTCTGTCGTGCCGTCGGTATATTCCACTCTCACCACGGCATTCTCTATGGCAAACTGCATGGGGTTGGTAGAGCCAGCCATCAGCAGATAGGCATGCGAAGCCTTGCCCGACAAAGGAATGGTGATGCTGTCGGGATAATTGTCCCACAAACTGGTATAGGCAATATTCTTGCCCTCGGCTGGTGTGCGGAACGACAAGCCTGGCAAGGTCTCGAAAGATCCGTCCTTCACCATGCTGCGCAACTTGGTGTCGTCTATCTTGGCGAGTTTCTTCGTTGAACACCAGTCGCCCATTCCCTGCGTAGGCACACAGAGTGTGGTGTAGGGCGAACGTGGTGTGAGGTATTGGTTCTTGAAGATATCGCTCACTTCCGAATTGAAGGCAGCATCCATGTTCACCATTCTTCGCTTTCCGTCGTTCAACTGGTCGAAGTCATTGCCCACACCTGTCATCGTTCCCCATCGGTCGGCCGTCTGTTCCGCAACGGCATCAGCCAAGGTGTAAGTTCTCTTTACCTCAACCTCATCATTGTCTACGGGCTTGATGGTTGCCAGCTCCACGTGCTGGCGCTTGTCGGCTGTCAGTTCGGTGTCTTTGTATTTTCCTTCACCCATATTCTGACGTATCACAATCTGCAGCGGACGGGCGAAGTTCTGCTCTATATCGAAGATGTCCTTGTCGCCCACTCTCCTGAACGAGTAGTCCAAATAAGGCGTATGCACCGACGCGCTGTCCCATGCTGCGGGGAAACCAGGACGGATGATGCACTTGCCCTCTAAAGCATTGGGCGTGATGCCATAAAGGCCTTCGATAAACGCACGCGACGAGATGCCCGTCACATCAGAGAAGTCGCGATAGCCCTCGCCTGTGGCACGGTCCATCGTCGACAACTGTCCGAAGTTGCCCGGACTGCTGCCAAGATACATGAAGTCGAGCACATTGGCTTTCAGCAGTCGGTAAGCCTCCTCCGCTCTTCCTGCCTGATAATAAGCCAGCACGGTATGCATCACCTCTGCCATCGCCACATTGTTGATACTCCATTCATAAGGCGACCAGTCGGATGTGCTCACCGTCTGATATTCCTGTCCATCATATATATAAGGTACGCGCGGGATGTGTCTGTCCACATACTTCGTTGCCAGATAGTTCTGTTCGCCAGTTCCTGCGCCACAGTCTATCGGTGTGTAGATGCTCCACAGCGCTGCGTCCTTATGAACTCGCTTCAGTCCCATGAAGTCCTGATATTCAGCCCAGTGGCCGAAATTTTTCAGCCACAGTCGGCTGTTCATGGCTTTCAGTATCCTGTCGGCTTCCTCACGATAAGGCGCTGGATTCTCGCCTATCATCTCTGCCATGCGGGCAGCCAAGAGGTTGGCACGGTAGTTATAGGCCGACGAATGGGTTACGCCACCGCTGTTGTATTGCAGCGCATCGCTTGCCCAGATACAGCAATAGGCATCGTAGAGTCCGTCGTTGTCGGGATCCCAGGTGTTCTTCTCCCAGGCGAGATGACTCTTGATGACAGGCCACATCTTGCGCATATAGGCTGTATCGGCGTCAAACTGGAAATGCCAGAGCAGCTCGTCGATATACACCAGGTTCATGTCGTAATGGTGGAACTGCTTGTTGTTCTCTGGATTGCGGCAGATGTAGCCATTGCTGTACATCGGTGTGCCCCATTCGTAGGCGCCACGCGAGAGATTGTGCTCCTTGTCCATCACATGAGGACGGGTCACAGGGATGTCGGTCACCTGACTCTTGGCATAGGCGTCGAAATGAATGAGCTGGCGGTCGAACATACCCAAGAAATCGCCCATATAGGCTGCACGCCAGCCTGGCAGAGGCATTCTCCAGCCCACAGCGCCATGCGTCCACACTTGCCCGTTCCAGGCTCCGTCTGCAGCCATGACCATGGTTCCGCCTACAGGATTCAGATAAGCATCGGGAGTATTGAAGATGACGGAAGAAGCCAAGTCGGAACGCCACTGCTCTGCTGCCTGATAACGCTTGCACATCTCTGAGTTCTTGCCTGTCGACAAGACGGTGTTGTCGACCGAGAAATACAGTTCGGCAGCGCCCTTCTGAGGCATAATGCCTGCAACGGTAGAGAGCATCTTGGGCTGGGCAGGCGCATCGAAGGCCTCAGGACCGTCGAACTTGCCGATGTCGCCGGCTCTCTTAAACTTGCTCACCCTGGTTTCGCATATCATACCCACAATCTCTATTTTCGCCTTGCCAAAATTCTCGGCAGTGAATTTCCAGACAGCACCTTCCGTCTGCGGATAAGCCAACACCGAGAGCTTCAGCACACCGCTACCCCATCGCTTGTCCTTCATCAGATACTCACGCTTTCCAGCCTCATATCTTGCCTTGCAGTACTCTACCGAGTCGAGCTGAAAAGCCTGACCGTTGCATTTTATCACGAAACGGATGTTGCGATGATTGTTCTTCTTAAAGATAGCGAATATAGGACGGTCGCTGGTTTCCAGTCGCCATTCATCCACACTGCCATAGAGGGCGCGTGTATAACGATTGTTGCCATTCACACAGCTAAAACCTCTGCCGTCGGGGTGGTAGTTGGCAGTACGCTGCATCACTCCTTGCGCTGACGAGGACAACATTCCCATCATACAAGCCGATACGACTGCGATAGTTCTCAATTTAGTTTGTTTCATGTTGGTTGATGGTTTCTTATTATTCAAGTTTTATATTTTATTCAAGCCTTGGTTAAGTCTCTTTTCTGTTGGATTTACGACTTTCTGTCTCGTCCAAGCCGCATGGCTTGCCTGTGTTTCGCGTACCTATTAGTATAGGCATCCCAAGCTGGTGTGTACAAAGATAAGCAAAATTTCCGACAGCACAATCATACACCCCTCGCTTTTGTACGGTTTTACATCTTTATGGACGATTTCTTATGCTTTATTGAACAATTATACCTATCTTTGCAGAAAATAAGCTGCATCTCAGCAAAATATTCAAGCAAGCTTGATATTCTGCATTCGATTTGCATTATCTTTGCAAAAATAAAAACTTAAAGGCTATTATAATCGATATGATCAGACAACAACGCAAAAGACTTATTGCAACATGCCTCACCTGCGCACTGCTCACAGCAGTCAGCGCACAGGCTCAGTTCTTGCCTTCCCCCACACAGGAAGCCAAACCTGGTATAAGATGGTGGTGGATGGGATCGGCCGTCGACAAGGAGAACTTGGGATGGAATCTCGACCAATATGCCAAGGCTGGCATAGGCGCAGTGGAGATAACTCCACTCTATGGCGTACAGGGAAACGACAAGAACGACATACCTTACCTCTCTCCACGATGGCTGGAGATGCTCAGATTCGTGGAAAAGAAAGACAAGGAATTGGGCATTGAGACCGATATGGCTACCGGAACAGGATGGCCTTTCGGCGGACCTTGGGTTCCACTGAGCGAGGCTGCCTGCAAGGCTGTTTTCGTCGACACCATTGTAGATGTCAAGAAGAAACTCATGGACATCAACTTCACCCTGCCCGAGAAAGAGCGCAACTTCGCCAAACTGAAAGTCATCAAGGCTTATCCTGTGGCAGGAGCCACCAAGAAGAAACGCGTCATCGCACTCTACGAGAGCCGCACCCGACAGATGGTGAAGCGTGCTGCGCCTGGAGGCGAAGGCTACGTCATCGATCACTTCGACTCTACTGCCGTCGCCCATTATCTGGCACACATCGACAGCGCCTTTACGGCTTCGGGAACACCTTTTCCACATACTTTCTTCAACGACAGCTACGAGGTATATGGCGCCAACTGGACTCCTACCCTGCTGACTGAGTTCGAAAATATGCACGGCTACAAATTGCAGGACAAGTTCCCCGAGTTCCTGGATGGCGACGCAATCGTTGTGAGCGATTATCGCGAGACTCTGGGAGAGATGCTGCTGCACAATTTCACCAAACAATGGACAGCATGGGCACACAAGCACGGAGCCATCACACGCAACCAGGCGCACGGCTCACCCGCCAACCTCATTGACTGCTATGCTGCTGTCGACATTCCTGAGATAGAAGGCTTCGGACTGACCGACTTCGGCATCAAGGGCCTGCGCAAGGATCCGGGGAAGACTCGCCCCAACTTCAGCGACCTGAGCATGCTGAAATATGCTCCTTCGGCTGCCCACATCACGGGCAAGAAATATACATCAAGCGAGACTTTCACCTGGCTCACCGAGCACTTCCGCACGTCACTGAGTCAAATGAAACCCGATATGGACCTGATGTTCTGTGCCGGCGTCAACCACATGTTCTTCCACGGCACAGCCTATTCGCCAAAGAACGATCCATGGCCAGGATGGAAATTCTATGCTTCCATCGACATGAGCCCCACCAACAGTATCTGGCGCGATGCGCCCGAACTGATGAAATACATCACCCACTGTCAAACCTATCTGCAATGGGGACAGCCCGACAACGACTTCTTGGTGTATCTGCCCGTAAGAGACATGTGGCACACCAATACCAAGAAATGGCTCATGATGTTCGACATTCACAGCATGGCGAAGAAGGCTCCCGAGTTTATCAAGTGCATCCTCGATATCGACAAGGCCGGATTCGACTGCGACTACATCAGCGACCAATACCTGCGCTCGTGTACTTATAAGAACGGCATGATAGAGACTGTTGCCGGAACACGATATAAGGCGCTGGTCATTCCCGGCAACAACATCATGCCAAGCGACGTGATACAGCACATCTCGCAGCTGAAGGCGCAAGGAGCCAAGATTATCAAGGGCGACAACATTGAGGCGATGGCAAAGGCTGCCAACCCTGAAATGATGAGAAAACTATATGGACTGAAGCTGATACGACGCAACAACAAGTACGGTCATCACTACTTCATCGCCAACCTCACCGACCACGATATCAAGGCCCAAGTGGCATTGGCAACAGGAGAGAACGCTGCGCTGTGGTACAATCCTATGAACGGATCTTACCATGCTGCTGTGATAAACGAACGCGGAGAACTGGCCATCAACCTCAAAAGTGGCGAAAGCAGAATCCTCCTCAGTGCACAGAAAGAGTCGGCACCCTGGTTGCAAGACAAAAAACTGCGCCTGGCAAAGACCGAACCTCAAACCATAGACAAGGGTGAAAGCATCGACCTCACCGCCAACACCTGGAAACTCTCCTTCACTGAGGAAGCACCCAAGGTAGAGGAAACCTTCAGCCTGCAGGGTCTCAAGACATGGGAGAGCCTCAGCGACAAGGCCCAGGTGACGATGGGAACTGGTGTCTACGAGACAACGTTCAAGCTGTCGAAAGAGCAAGCCAAGAAACAATGGAGCATCGACTTAGGCGACGTGCGCGAAAGTGCCCGCGTCTACATCAACGGCCATTACATAGGCTGCGCCTGGGCTGTGCCTTATATTCTCCACTGCAAGGATGCACTGTCGAAGGGCAAGAACACCATCCGCATAGAAGTGACCAACCTGCCTGCCAACCGCATTGCTGCACTCGACCGCGATGGTGTGAAATGGCGCAAGATGAAGGAAATCAACGTCGTAGACATCAATTACAAGAAAACCACCTACGACAAGTGGGAACCTGTGCCAAGCGGACTCAACAGCACCGTCAAGCTGGTGGAAGTAAAATAAACATAAACTGAATAAACAACAAAACAAATAAACAACTCAACAAATGAAAAAACTGATCTTAACATCACTCTGTGTACTCATGGGTATGAGCTTTTCCTCAGCCCAGAAAGTTCATAGAAACGTAACAAACCTGAAAAAGGAAATCATGGAGGTGGCTCATCGCACCAACAACTATTTCATGGCAAAGTACAGCGACCCTACACTCGATACCTTTGTCAAACGAGTACGTACCAGCAACCTGTGGACACGCGCCGTGTACTACGAGGGACTCATGGCACTCTACGAGATTGACCCTCAGCAGAAATATCTCGACTATACAGATCGCTGGGCTGACTATCACAAGTGGCAGGCTCGCAGCGGAGAAACCAACGACAATGCCGACAACCAGTGCTGCATGCAGGTTTACATCGACCGCTACGTACAGAGCGGAGGAAAGAAAGACTTAAGTCATGTGAAGGCAAACCTCGACCATCAGATTGCATCCAACCGTGTTTCTTACTGGACATGGATCGATGCCATACAGATGGCTATGCCTATATATGCAAAATATGCAAAAGTCAGCGGCGAGAAAAAGTATCTCGACTATGCCATGAACTCCTACAAGTGGACACGCGACACACTGGCAGGCGGACTGTTCAACGAGAAGGAAGGTTTGTGGTGGAGAGACAAGGACTACGTTCCTCCCTACAAGGAGAAAGACGGCAGCAACTGTTACTGGAGCCGTGGCAATGGCTGGGTTTACGCAGCCTTGGTTCGCGTGATGGAGACATTGCCTGCCAACGACAAGAACTACCAATATCTGAAGAAAGACTTCATCAACATGAGCAAAGCTCTGCTGAAATGCCAGCGCGAGGATGGATACTGGAATGTAAGCCTCGTTTGCCCTGCCAACTATGGCGGCCCTGAAATGACGGGTACAGGTCTCTTCCTCTACGGCATGGCATGGGGCGTGAGACAGGGCATTCTGCCTGCTGCCACTTATCAGAAAGCTATGGACAAGGCATGGAAGGCGCTGGCTGCATCGGTTCATGAAGATGGTTTCATCGGTTACAACCAGGGCACTGGCAAGGACCCATCGGCTGGACAGCCTGTCACCTATACGTCTGTTCCCGATTTCGAGGACTACGGCACAGGATGCCTCCTGTTGGGTGCTGCTGAATACTACAAACTTTTAAAGGTAAAAAAGTAAAAAGGTAAAAAATAGAAAGGTAAAATACATGAGAGTATATCTATATGTATTGGCTTGCTTGGTGGCGCTCATGCCACTGAGCGCCAATGCTTCCAAGAAGCAGAAGAAGGCAAGGAAGGCTAAGACAGAGCTCTGGCCCGACGGCACGAAGATGGACACTTGGTTCCTGCAGGCCCAAAAAGTGAATACAGACACCTTGGGCAAACAGTATGTCATCACCGATTACGGAGTTAAGAATGACAGTACTTTGTTGCAGACCAGCGCCATACAGGGAGTCATCGACCTCGCCTCAAAGAATGGAGGAGGTGTCGTCGTCGTACCTGAAGGCACTTTCCTCAGTGGCGCCCTCTTCTTCCGTCCCAAGACTCATCTGCTCCTATCCGAAGGAGGCAAGTTGAAGGCAAGCGACCGCATCGTCAACTTCCCCATACTCACGACACGCATCGAAGGCGAGACCTGTAAATACTTCTCCGCCTTCATCAATGCCGACCACTGCGATGGCTTCACCATTGCCGGAAAGGGAACCATCGACGGAAATGGCAAACATTATTGGGAAGAGTTCTGGATTCGACGTCAGTGGAACAGCCGCTGCACCAACAAGGATGCACAGCGTCCAAGACTCGTATACATCAGCAATTCCTCGAACGTGACTCTTCAGGACGTGCATTTGCAGAACAGCGCTTTCTGGACCAATCACATCTATCGCTGCGACCATGTGCGGTTTCTCGACTGCTACATCTTCGCTCCTACTCAGGGATTAAGGGCTCCCAGCAGCGATGCCATTGATATAGATGTTTGTCATGATGTGCTGGTGGAAGGCTGTTACATGAGTGTCAACGATGATGCTATTGCCATCAAGGGAGGAAAAGGCACATGGGCAGACCAGTCACCCGAGAACGGACCGGTATACAATGTCTTGATACAACGTTGCAACTACGGCAAGGTTCATGGATGCCTCACTTTAGGAAGCGAGAGCGTGAACGACCGCAACATCGTGCTTCGCGACATCACCGTAAAGAATGCCAAGCGCGTGTTATGGCTCAAACTGCGTCCCGACACACCGCAACATTACGAGTATGTCACAGTCGACAATATCAGCGGAACAACAGGAAGTTTCCTTACCATTCGTCCATGGACTCAGTTCTTCAAGCCTGGCGACAGAGAGGACATGCCTCTGAGCCAATGCAACAACATCACGATGAAGAACATCCGCATGGACTGCGACAACTTCTTCGATGTGGGCACAAGCGACAAGTATCGCCTCTCCCACTTCACCTTCGAAAACATATCCTGTACCGACAAGAAAATGGCATTTTCTGCAGATATAATAGAAAACACCATCTGCAAAAATGTCAATATCAGCGAAAAGGAATAAAAGAAAAGGCTATAAAGACAACATAATAAGGGTGCCGATCGTGTCATATATCAACACGTTTGGCACCCTTATTATATAGGTAGCATTCCACTAAGCATTTACATCTCCAACCAGTTCTTGACGATTGTTTTTCCCTGGGGTGTCAATACACTCTCGGGATGGAACTGGATGCCATGAATGTCGTAGTTCTTGTGGCATAATCCCATGATACAGCCATCATCGCTCACGGCTGTGACATCCAGACAATCGGGGAAACCGCTGCGGTCAACCACCCACGAGTGATAACGCCCTATCTCTATACGCTTCTCCATACCGGCAAAGATAGGGTCGTTGCCAAACTGGGTGCAAGGTGTTGCCACACCATGATAAACCTCCGACAGATTGGTGAGTTTGGCACCAAAAGCCTCGCCTATAGCCTGATGACCCAGGCATACTCCCAGCATGGGCTTTCGGCCTGCATAGGTCTTGATGACATCCATCAGCAGGCCTGCCTCAGAAGGAATGCCAGGGCCAGGACTCAATATGATCTTGTCGAACCGGTCGAGTTCACGCAACTGAAACTGGTCGTTGCGGTAAACGGTTACATCGGCTCCCAATTCCTTTACCAGATGGGCAAGATTGTAGGTAAAGGAGTCATAATTATCTATGATTACTATTTTCATCTTTATAATGTTTAATGTGTAGTGTGTAGTGTTTACTTGAAGCATTTGAATTCTTCATACTTCATTCTTCACTCTTCTATAGCTCTTCTGCAATATGAATTGCCTTGGTCAAGGCTCCCAGTTTGTTGTTGCATTCTTCCAACTCATACTGGTCGTTGCTCTTTGCCACGACGCCACTTCCTGCCTGGAACCACAGTTCACCGTTACGGCTGATAAAGGTTCTGATGACAATAGCCTGGTTCAAGTCGCCATTGAGTCCGATGAAACCGATGCAACCGCCATAGGCACCTCGGTTGTGCGGCTCCAGCTCTGAGATAATCTGCATGGCTCTCACCTTGGGCGCTCCACTCAATGTTCCTGCCGGGAAGGTATCGATAAAAGCCTTGATATGATCGGCCTGCTCATCAAGCGTGCCGCTCACTCTGCTCACCAAATGAATCACATGGCTGTAGAACTGCATGTCCTTATAGAAATCAACCTTTACTCCATGACAGTTGCGGCTCAAGTCGTTGCGTGCCAAGTCCACCAACATCACATGCTCGGCATTTTCCTTGGGATCGTTGCGCAGGAACTCTGCTGCCTTGCGGTCTTGCTCCATGTTGCCTGTACGCTTGGTGGTTCCTGCTATTGGGTCGATGAAAGCCTTGTCACCGACAATGCGGTTGTGGGTCTCGGGCGATGAGCCGAAGATGCGGAAACCGCCAAAGTCGAAGTAGAAAAGATAAGGCGACGGATTGATGCTGCGAAGGGCTCGATAGAGTTTGAAGTCATCGCCCTCATATTTCTGCACAAACCTGCGGCTTACCACAATCTGGAACACATCGCCTCTCAGACAATGCTGTATGCAACGGCGGATATTGGCCTTATGCTCCTCATCGGTAAGGGTGGAAGTAGTCTCGCCTACAGGATGGAAATCGTAAGGTTTCACATTGGCCTTGTTGATGGCTTTCATGAGCGCATCGAGCTCTGCCTCCTCACCGAGGGTGATGAGTTGCATGGTGTTGTTGAAATGGTCGAAGACGATGATGTTCTTATACATTATATAATATATATCAGGTGCATCGTTCTTCTCCATCGTCGTATCCTTCACGGGAATGTTCTCGAAGTAGCGCACGGCATTAAAGGTTGTGAAACCATACAGACCGCAGCACTCACTGCCCTCCCCCTCTACATGGAAAGCCTGGATAAAGTCATTGAAGGCTTTCGAGATGGCGAGTTTGCATTTTTCTCCTTTGCCCTCACCGAAGGCGGGCAACTCTTTTTCCTCCACTCTTCCGTCGGGATAGGTGGCAGTCACCACTCCATGTCCTACGGCGATGCTTGCTATGGGGTGCACACCGATGAAGGAACGCGAGTTCTCTGTACCATGATAGTCGGAACTCTCCATCAACGCCGACTGTGGATAAATATCTCGTAATCGCATATAGACTCCCACCGGTGTATAGAGGTCAGCAAGAATCTTACGTGTTTGGGTCGTATAATTAAAAGTTGCCATATTCTCCTGCCATTTCTTTATGAGACAAATAAGTTTCAACATCCTTGTCACCTCGACCGCTCACTGTCAGGACAACGACATCGTCTTTCTTGAACTTCATTTTCTTCAGCGCTGCCACAGCATGAGCACTCTCTATGGCTGGGATGATTCCCTCCATACGTGTCAACTCATAACCGGCATAGATAGCCTCGTCGTCCTTAATGGCAAGCACATGACTGCGGCCACGGGTTGCCAAATCGGCATGCATGGGTCCGATACCAGGATAGTCAAGACCTGCGCTGATGGTAAAAGCTTCCTCTATCTGTCCGTCCTCGGTCTGCATTACGAGTGTTCTCGCCCCATGGATAATACCTTCTGTTCCGCAATGCATGGTGGCTGCTGTATAGTTGGTATCGATTCCATGTCCTGCTGCCTCGGCAAGATAAATCTGAACGCGCTCATCATCAATATAATGATAAATGGTACCTGCCGCATTGCTGCCTCCGCCCACACAAGCGATGAGGTAATCGGGATAATCGCGACCCACCTTTTCCTGCAACTGCCATTTCAGTTCCTCGGAGATGACACTCTGCATCTTTGCCACAATGTCTGGATAAGGATGAGGACCCATGGTGCTTCCTACGATATAGAAAGTATCTTGTGGATGACAGCACCAGTCACGTATAGCCTCCGAACAGGCATCACTCAAGGTCATGTTGCCCGTGCGCACAGGATTCACCTTGGCACCCAACATCTTCATACGCTCCACATTGGTGTGCTGACGCTCCACATCTGTAGCACCCATAAAGATTTCGCACTTCATATCCATCAAGGCACAGACGGTGGCTGTTGCCACACCATGCTGACCGGCTCCTGTCTCGGCGATAATACGGGTCTTGCCCATCTTCTTTGCCATCAGAATTTGGCCGATGGTATTGTTGATCTTGTGTGCTCCTGTATGGTTCAAGTCCTCACGCTTCAGATAGAGCTGGCAACCATATTTCTCACTCATGCGTTTGGCATAATAGAGAGGTGAAGGACGACCAACATAGTCTCTGAGCAACTGATAATATTCTTTCTTGAACTCCTCGCTCTCAATGATAGGCTTGTAGGCCTGCTGCAGTTCTGTCACACATTTATATAATATCTCTGGCACGTATGCGCCACCGAATTTTCCAAAAAATCCTTTATCGTCAACTTGATACATCGTGAGTTAAATGTTAAATGTTAAATATTAAATTAGACTTTCGCCCTTGTGCCACAAACGAAACAGATGAATTCTTCACTCTTCGTTCTTCACTCTTCACTTATTTTTTCAGTGCCTCAAAGAGTTCATCGAGAGCCTTGTCTGGATCGAGTGTCTCATTGAGCAAGGTAACAAACTTGCTTCCAATGATGGCTCCCGCTGCATTGTCCTGGGCACTGGTGAGAGTCTGCTTGTTGCTGATACCGAAACCTATCATTCGGGGATTGCGAAGTTTCATGCCGTTGATATGGTTGAAGTAAGCGAGCTTGGCATCTCCGAAACTGCTTTGAGCGCCAGTGATACTTGCCGAACTGACCATATAGATAAAACCGTCGGTATGCTCGTCGATAAAGCGGATTCGCTCCTCGCTGGTTTCTGGAGTGATCATCATGATGACACGAATGTCATACTTGTCGGCTATAGGTTTCACCACCTTGAGATAGTCGTCGAAAGGCAGGTCGGGAATAATGGTTCCACTCACTCCAGCCTCAACACATTCTTTGAAAAAAGCCTCGATGCCAAAGTGCATGATTGGGTTGAGATAGCCCATCAGCACAAGAGGAAGGCTTACTTCGCCCTTGATGGCTTTCAGTTGTCCGAAGAGAGTCTTCACAGTCATACCGTTCTTCAGAGCCCGCGTTCCGGCACTCTGAATGACAGGTCCGTCGGCCAAAGGGTCACTGAAAGGTATGCCCACCTCTATCATATCGATGCCATGACGTTCCATTGCCTTGATGACATCGCCCGTGCCTTCGAGAGTGGGACAACCGGCACAGAAATACAAGCTCAGCAGCTTGCGGTCTTTACGACTTTCAAATAGTTGATTTATCTTGTTCATTGTTTGTTTTTTTACTTTTTTACCTTTTCTAAAGCAAGAGGGTTCTTTTTACTTTTTTACCTTTTTACTTTTTTACCTTTACAAGGAATTGCTTGAGTTTCTCTACATCTTTGAGTGCCGGCTCAATCTCGAACTTCGAGTTGAGGTCGATGCCTATGCACTTGGGATGATGAAAGTTCTTGATACGCTCTACATCATCGGGGCCGATGCCACCACTCAGTAGGAATGGCACATCGCCATCATAAGCCTGCAGAACTTGCCAATCAAACTGCTCACCACTTCCACCCACAGTCTTACATTCGGTGTCGAAGAGGAAGAGGTCGGCAGCTCCTACATATTCCTTATATTTTTTAATGTCTTCGGCCGAACTTACACTGATGGCCTTGATGATCTTGACTTTGGGTTTGATATCGGGGTCGATAGTGGCACGCAGGTTCTCAAATGTCTCGCGTGGTTCGTTGCCGTGCAACTGAATATAGTCGAGTTTGTAATTATAGACTCTTGTCACTATATTCTGAGGCATATCGTCTACAAAGACACCTACCCTGAGTGGTGTCTTTCCCATGTCGGGTGCATAGTCGGGAATTATGCCAGCCCCACTGCTGAACTGCTGCACATATCGGGGTGACGGAGGATAGAAAATCAGTCCTATCATGTCGACTCCCAGTGCAGAAATATCGCGAATGTTGTCGGCATCGCGCATGCCACATACCTTTATAATCATGATGCTTTAAAGACGGTTCTACTTTTAAAATTACAAATTGGCTATAAACTCATTCAGGGCTATGCCCGGGTCGGCCTGTTTCATAAACTGTTCTCCCATCAGGAAGCCTCTGAAACCGCCTTCCTCACGAAGTCTTCTGACAACTTCCGGATTGGAGATACCGCTTTCGCTCACTCTGCATACATCCTTGGGCAACTGTTCTGCCAGGCGGAAACTGTTCTCCACATCCGTAACGAAAGTTCCGAGGTTGCGGTTGTTGATGCCATACATATCGGGGGCCAACTCAGCATATTCGAAGTCCTGGGCGTTATGCATCTCCAACAAGACTTCCAGTCCCAACTGATGCGCCATATTCAGAAGATCTTTACATTCCTGCTTTGTCAGACAGGCAGCAATCAGAAGCACAGCCGAAGCACCACAATAGCGGGCTTGCAAAAGCTGATATTCCTCTACGACGAAATTCTTATATAATATAGGTAAGGTAACACCCACATGGCGGGCCTCCTGTATATACTCGTCGTAGCCTCCGAAATAGTCGATATCGGTAAGAATACTCAATGCCGAAGCTCCATTCTGCTGATAGCCCAAAGGAATAACGCTCGCCTTGCCTTCTTTCTTGATCCATCCCTTGCTGGGCGACTTGCGCTTGAACTCGGCAATAATACCTGTGGATGATGACATCAAGGCGTCACGCATGCTGCCTCCTGGGGTAAGTCCCTCGTCAGCCTTTATCTTCCTGTCGGTCAGCGTTACCATCTGGCGTGGAGATATGAAGCGCTTGCGCTGCTCCATCTCTATTCGCTTATGAGCTACGATTTCTTCTAATATATCAGCCATGTTCTACCTTTTTACTTTTTTACCTTTAACTATTCAGTTCCACAAATTTCTTGAAGGTGGCAAGTGCCTTGCCCGAGTCTATACTCTCGCGTGCTATTTCCACACACTCCTCAATGCTCTTCTTGCCCTTCTCCATCACCTGGATACCAAAGGCTGCATTAGCCAAAACGATATTCTTCTGGGCAGGAAGTGCTCGGTTTTCAAGTACGGCATCAAAGATGTCCTTTGCCTCCTCTTCGGTAGCTCCACCTCTAACCTCTTCCGGTTTGGCTGTCTCGAAACCTAAGTCTTGAGGTTTGAAGATGCGCTCATAGTCGTTGGTTGTTACCTTGAAGTCACTGGTCAGCGAAATCTCATCATATCCATCTATACTGTTGACGATGCCATAGTCGATGCCGATCTTCTGATATACCTGGTTATAGAGGCGCATCTGGTCGAGATTGGCAACTCCGAGCAACTGACACGAAGGCTGGCTGGGGTTGACCAAAGGACCTAAGAGATTGAAGACGGTAGGAAACTGCAAGGCCTTGCGAATAGGACCGACAAACTTCATCGCCTTGGCAAACAACTGTGCATGAAGGTACACGATACCAGCCTCATTGATGGAGCGGTTGAGTTTGTCGAGATCGTCAGTGAAATGTACTCCATGATTCAGAATCACATTGGAAGCTCCACTCACCGATGTGGCAGCATAGTTTCCATGTTTGGCCACCTTATATCCGGCACCTGCTATGACGAAGCACGAGGTGGTAGAAATATTGAATGTATTCTTACGGTCGCCTCCCGTTCCTACTACGTCTATATATCTGTCGCAGTCGAGGATGGCAGGAACTCCTGTCGCCAGGATTCCGTCACGAAAGCCCAACAACTCGTCCACGGTCACACCACGCATCTGCAAGCCTGTAAGCAAGGCTGTGATCTGTTCTTCGGGGAACTCACTCTTTGTGATGCCAACGATGATGTTCTTGGTTTCCTCTCGGGAAAGTTCCTCATGATTCAACATTCTGTTCAAAATGTCCTTCATTTCCATAAGTTTTGTCTCCTATATTTTTTGTTGTTATCTTCGTTCAAACCCTCCTTCTACCTGTAACAGACCTTAAAGAAAAAAGACCTGTCGCAAGTTACGGCAGGCCTTTTCTATCTCTCTTAGGATTTTCATATCCACACACGGCTTATCGACTCACGACTGTTTCAATCTTGAGATACGCCACCACCATGCTGTTGAAGATACGAATGTTGTCATTTGCTTATTATTTATGAATAATATTGTTTCGTTATTATTTCGATTGCAAATTTACACTTTTTCTTTCAATCTACAAACTTTTTGTCGATAAAAATTGCAATTTCGATTATTTTTTATCACTTTCTGCTCTTTTCCATCCCTCTATCCGTCCCTATACCTTATTATATATACTCCACTTTCGCAAATGGGGCAATAAGAGAAGGTTTATCAAAAAAATCCTATCAATTCGCTTACTTTTTTTGTTAATTCTGCTACAAATCGATATTTTTTCCTTTATTATGGTTGTTTTTACATTTTTTATACGTAACTTTGCGCCATTAAACATTAACGTACAGAATAAAACGAAAAGAAAAAACATTTATTATGAAATTATCCACATTGGTATTGGCTGCAAGCATCTGCTTGACACCCGCACTTACCACCCAAGCCAAGAGTAAAAAAAAGAGCCTTAACTTGCTGACTGCTAAGTCTGATTCCACTAAAACAGACTACGCTAAAGTCACCAAGGGCGGAAAGAAAAATACAGGCTTGTTTACTGTCATCTACAACAACAAAAGTGGCAAGCTGTATTTTGAATTGCCCGACTCTGCATTCAGTCACCAGTATATCCTTGCCAACAGAATGGCAGCAACAAGCGACACACAGGATTTTGTGGCAGGACAGATGATCAATACCCCTCTGCTCATACAGTTCTCTAAAGATGAGCGAAACGTGTATATCAACCTCATACAGAGTAACAATGTCGTTGACAAGAACGACCCTATCGCAGCTTCTTTCGACAAGAATTTCTTGAATCCTCGTATGAAAGGCTTCAAGATTGTGGCTCGCAATAATGGCAATGTCGTTATTGACGTGACTTCTTTCTTCGGCACCAACGAGGCTTACATCTCTCCACTGAAAGAGGTTTCTGTTTTTTCTAAACTCTTCGGCGATGCCAATGCCATCAAGGGTACTTTCTCTGCCGATGCTTCCAGCATCGACTTCGTGAAGACTTTCCCTAAGAATATTGAGATAGAGAGCACCCTGTCATTCAACACCACAGGAATGGTCAAAAAGCCTTACTCTGTGAAGGTTCACCGTTCACTCTTTGTCCTGCCCGAGGATCCTATGCCTATGAGATACCAGGACAACCGAGTGGGTTTCTTCAATAACAACAAGCACATATATAGTTCTTCTAAGGACAAGGTGGAGAGCAAGACCTACATCAACAGATGGCGCCTGCAACCCAAGCCCGAAGATATGGACAAGTACTTTGCCGGCGAACTGGTGGAGCCACAGAAACCTATCGTGTTCTATGTCGACTCTGCCTTCCCTGAAAAGTGGAGAGAAACCATCAAGACGGGTATAGAAGACTGGAACCAGGCTTTCGAGCAGGCTGGTTTCAAGAATGCCATCATTGCTAAAGACTATCCAAAGAACGATCCAGACTTCGATCCTGACGATATGCGCTACAACTGCTTCAAGTATGCAGTTACATCTACCGCCAATGCCATGGGTCCAAGTCATAAAGACCCTCGTACCGGCGAGATTCTCACAGCCGACGTCATCTGGTATCACAACATCGTATCGCTGTTGCACAACTGGCGCTTCATCCAGACCGCAGCTGTAGACAAGCGAGTTCGCAAGAACACCTTCGATGACGATGTGATGCGCGAGTCTATCCGTTATGCAGCAGCCCACGAGATTGGTCATACCCTGGGTCTGATGCACAACATGGGTGCCAGCTATGCTTTCGACGTTGAGCAGCTGAGAGACCCTAAGTTCACACAGCAGTATGGCACCACACCAAGTATCATGGACTATGCCCGTAACAACTACATCGCCCAGCCTGGCGATTTGGAGAAAGGCGTGCGTCTTACTCCTCCTGTTATCGGTGTATACGACAAGTATGCCATCAACTGGGGTTACAGAATCATCAAGGGCGCCAATACTCCTGAGGAGGAAGTGGCTACTCTTAACAAATGGATTGCCGAAAAAGCCAACGATAAGAAATTCCAGTTTGGCGCTCAGCAGGTTTTAGGTACTGTAGACCCAACCGACCTGACCGAGGACCTTGGAAACGACCATATCAAAGCCAGCAACTATGGTATCAGCAACATGAAGATTCTGATGAAGAACTTCGAGAACTGGACCATGGAGAAGGGCGAGAGATACGACGACTTGGAGAAACTCTATCGTGAGGTTACCAAGCAGTACACCCGCTACATCAACCATGTGGCATCTTATATCGGTGGCATCGAATATACTGAGATCAGACAGGGCGACGGTCAGGCTCAGAGCATGAACTACATCAACAAGGCACGTCAGAAGGAAGCCCTCACATGGCTGCTTGCACAGATGCGCAGCTTCGACAGTTGGCTCACACCTCATGCCCTGCTGAACAAGATGGAACTGAGTTTGGATGTCAACAAGAACATCTGCAAGCGCACCATTTCTTCACTGTTCAACCCCACAGCACTCTATCGCATCAAGGAAGGTGGAATGGTAAATGCCAACACCAACTACACCATCGAAGGTTATATGAACGACCTGACCAACATGATCTTCAAGGCTCCTGTGGGTGGAAAACTTTCTTATGCCGAGCAGGCTCTGCAGTCTAACGCCATCAATCTGATGATGCAGCGCACTGGCTTGCAGACCGAAACAGGCAAGAAGACCAAAGGTCTCACCGACGACCAGTTGTGGCAGAACGACCTCGAGATGTCGCAACAGATTTGCAATGCCAACGATATGGCCGACAGCTTCGTACGTATCAATTATGGTGGCAGCATGCTCAGCGATGCTGAGACTGGTGCCCTGATGACAGGAAGCCTGCAGCGTGTACTCAACAAGTATCGTGCTTATCGTGCTACCGCTACTGGCAGCACCCGCGACTTCTACTCTTATCAGATTCTTCTCATGGAGAAGTTGCTGAACAATAAGTAACTCTACTTTCGTAAGTTAAGGAGTTAAGGAGTTAAAGGAGTTAAAGGAGTTAAAGGAGTTAAGACAATAGTCTTTTTAGCGTAATTTTTAAACAGCAAGACATACGTCTTAACTCCTTTAACTCCTTAACTTCTTAACTCCCCGAATTCCTCAAAAAGAATTCTCCCCGAATTCTCCCCAGAACAAGTTATATATTTGAAAATAAATATTTTTATGAGAGAGAACAAAACACTGCACTACTACATGAAGTGGGCACTCATGCTTACTTTCATGTGGGTATGTCAATTTGCAAACGCCCAGGACTTCGTCAAGGGTAAGGTGATCGACCAGGCTGGTGAGCCTGTCACTGGTGCCTATGTAAGGTGGAAAAACACCAAGATAGGTGCCAGCACCGATGTGGATGGCAACTTCTCCATCCCTGCCCATCAGGGTAAGTTGGTCATTTCTTTCCTTGGCTACAAGACCAAGGAGGTAAGCGCTCAGTCTGGCAAACAGATAGAAGTGAAACTGGAAGAAGACGCCCAGCATCTCGACGAGTTTGTCGTAATAGGTTATGGTCTTCAGAAGAAATCGTCTATCACAGGTTCTATTGAGACCATCAAGGCTGACGACTTGCTCATGATGCCTACAGCCAACCTCGACAATGCGCTTACCGGACAGGTGGCTGGTCTGCAGGTCATGGCTTCTACGGGTGACCCAAGTACTGCCAAGGAGGCAGACCTTCGCATCCGTGGTATCAACTCAGCACCTTTGCTCGTTATCGATGGTGTGCCAAGATTCGGTACTACCACTTCTGATGGTGAGACTCGTCTTTCCGACCTCAACCCCGATGACATCGAGAGTATCACCGTATTGAAAGACGCTGCAGCTGCTGCCGTTTATGGTTCACGAGCTGCCAATGGCGTAATCCTCGTACAGACCAAGCGTGCAGAGGGCAACCAGAAGGTGCGCATCAACTATCGTGGTCAGTACAACCTCCAGGAAGCTACCAAGCTGCCTGAGTTCCTCGATGCCTACGAGTTTGCCAAGCTTCGCAACCAGGCTATTGCCAACACTCCTTCCAGTACCCTGACTCCTTATACCGAGGAGCAGTTGGAAGAGATCCGCACTCACTCCAACCCCAACGTCTATGGCGACAGCAACCTCTTAGACTATCTTGACAAGACGGGCTACTCCACCACACATGCTGTTTCGGCAAGTGGCGGCAACTCTTACGTAAGATACTATCTCTCATTGGGCTATGCCAACTCCAAGGGCCTCTATAGTGGTGTAGGCCGCGACCGTATCAACTACTCTATGAAGTTGGATGCCACCCTCACCAAGGGTCTCGTTCTGTCTGTCGACTATACAGGATCCAACTCAAATTCCAAGAACAGCAGCTATACGACCCTCGATGCTGCCTACAACTATTCTCCCCTCCAGGTATTCGAGTTTACCAATGGCGAGTTGGCAAGTATCGACGGCATCAACCCGCTCATCAACCTCCGTGGCTTGGGCGGATACATCAAGGACCTGTCAAGAATAGGTACAGTAAACGTCAACCTGCGATGGGATATTCCTTGGGTAAAAGGTCTGAACGCTTATGTACGTGGAACCTTCGATGACAACCATCGCATCGAGAAAAAGTACAGTACACCAGTAACTCTCTACACCTATAATCCAAACACTGAAGAATTTGCCATCGACCAGAATACGGTTTACCCTAAGGCTAAGACAACCTTAGAACAGGCCGACCGTTTCTATAAGAGTCAACTTTATGAGGCTGGTATCAACTACAACAACACCTTTGCAGCAAAGCATACCGTAGGTGCCACACTGGTCATGAACTACCAGCGTCTCAACAATCAGTCAATGATTGGCACAAACCTCGACAAGACTTCCGTGCCTGAGACCATGGGTGTGGCCAAGAGTTCAAAGCTCAATGGTGACGAGACGATCAACGAGCGTGCCTCTACCATCGGTCGTCTCAACTACAGCTATGCCAACAAGTACTTTGCCGAGTTCAGCTTCCGTGTAGATGGTTCTACCAACTTCTCGCCCTCCAACCGCTGGGGTTTCTTCCCATCATTCTCAGGTTCATGGGTTGTCTCTAATGAGGAATTCTTTAAAACCTGGAAGCAAGAGGTTATCTCTAACCTCAAACTGAGAGCCTCTACAGGATGGTTGGGTAACGACGGAACGGTGGGACCATATTCGTATCTGAAGAACTACACCGAGTCTGCCAACTATGGTTACAGCTTCGGCAGCAAGGGTTCTGCCTCAGGTGTTTACCGTCCTGGATTCACACTCATGACCTATCCTAACACCGACCTGTCATGGGGAAAGACCCACGACTATAACTTCGGTTTGGACATGGGCTTCTGGAATGGCCGCATCGGTGTGTCTTTCGATTACTTCGTACGTTACGAGACCAACAAGATCACATCAGCACCCGACTATTTCTTCCCTCCTTCTACAGGTACCGATGGCGCCTATCCTTCTATGAACTTCAGCAAACTGAAGGCATGGGGCTGGGACTTCACCATCAGCCACAAGAACACCATCGGCAAGTTCAAGTACAATATGTCAATCAACCTGTCAAAGAGCAACGACAAATACCTCGACTATGGCGATGAGACCAATCAGTTGCCCAACCTTCGCCGTAAGGGAACCAGCAGTTTGACATGGAAAATGTATCAGGCAGCAGGTCTCTTCCAGAGCCAGGAAGAAATCGACAACTGGCCACTCGACCAGGACGGACGTGGAAACTCCACTCTGGCTCCTGGTGACATTAAATACGTAGACCAGAACGAGGATGGTGTCTTGGATTCCAAGGACTTAATCTATGTAAGAAACTCTTCACATCCTGACATGGACTTCAGCTTCCGTATGGGAATGCAATACAAGGGATTCTTCCTCAATGCCATCTTCCAGGGCGAGTCAGGCTATAAGCAGAACATTACCGATTCCTATACGATAGAGAACGGAACCTTGCCAAAATATCAGAAGTATCACCTTACCGACAGTTGGTCGGAGAGCAATCCTTCTGGCAAATATCCACGCGTGAAGATTGCCACCAAAAATGACAACAACCGCAAGGAATCTACATTCTGGATTGAGGACTGTAATTTCGTGCGCCTCAAGTTGCTTAACCTCGGTTACAACTTCCCAGGCAATATCGTCAAGAAGATGAGCCTTTCTTCGCTCAGCATCGCTTTGCAGGCAAGCAACCTCTTCACCATCAGCAGTCTGAAGAGCATGGACCCAGAGTCACTCCGTGGCTACCCTATCCAGCGCTCTTATGGTGTAACTCTCAACTTAGGTTTCTAACGAGACCACATTATATTATATATAGAACACAGAAAGTATGAAAATACAATTCAATAGAATCATAACCATCATTACACTCGCAGCCACCACCGGTGTGCTGACGAGTTGCGACAGCCTATTCAGGGATGCTCCTCTCAACAAGATTTCCGAAAAGTCGGTATGGGGAAATCCTCAGCTTCTCGACGAGTACGAGAGCTCCTGGTACCGCAACATGAGCAATGGCTTCGATACTTACGTCGGCACAATATCGTTGATGAAGAGTAAGTCGAGATACTTTATGCCTTGGTTTGGCGATCAGATTACAGTAGGAAAAAACAGCTACTTTTCTGGAGGCTATGGCGATCTCCTCAAAGGCAATGAAAAGCAAATCACCAACTGGGCAAGTGTTACATGGAGCAAATACTTTACACAGATTCAGTCCATCAACACCTTGTTGGAGAACTTAGGCGAAATCAGCAATGGCGACCAGAAGAACCGCATCATCGGTGAGGCGCACTTCATGCGAGGCTATTACTATTATATGCTGTGGAGAATGTTTGGTGGTGTAACTCTCATCGACCACACTTATAATCCGCTTATTAAAGAAGAGAAGTTCCCACGTGCAAGCTATCAACAGATGGTAGACTTCATCGTGGCTGAGGCCGATGAGGCTGCCAAGTATCTTCCCCAGGCTCATGCCACTACCGAGACAGGTCGCGCCACCAAGGGTGCAGCTATCATGCTCAAGGCGAAAACTTACCTCTGGGCTGCCAGTAAGGTATTCCAGAACAAGGGTGAGGAACTAACCTACTTAGGTTTTGCCGACGACCAGTCACACATCATGCTGGAGAAGGCCAAGAAGGCTTACGAAGACCTCTTCGCTCTGAACCAGTATAGCCTCATCCCTATCTCTGCCACCACACAGGACGAGATCAAGGAAGCTTATCGCAACATCTTCCTCACCAAGAACTCACAGGAGTCTATTCTTGAGGTGCAGCACTCTGACGATGGCGACTTTGCCAATAAGTTTGGTCATAAGCTCGATAGAGACGCGGCCTCTCCTTTCTTTACAGGAAATACAGCAGCATACACTCCTACCCAGAACCATGTGGACGAGTATGGCATGCAACCTGGCAAGACCTACGATGCACAGCATCCATACGACAACAGAGACTATCGTTTCTATGCCAACATTCTGTATGATGGATGCACCTATCGCAACCACGTGATGGACATTCACTATACAAACAACAAGGCGGGTGCCGACCTCACTCCTTATGGTTCCTCTTATTCTGCCGGTGTGAGCAAGACGGGTTATTACATGGGCAAGTTTGTGGACAAGAGTCAGACTATCGACAACAACGATACTTATGCCAGCAAACAGAACTTCATCATCTGGCGATTTGCAGAGGCTCTGCTCGACTATGCCGAAGTTTGCTATGACTTAGGAAACACAGACTTAGCCGAGGAGTATGTCAACAAGACCCGTCAGCGTGTTCACATGCCGGACATTGAGAATCCTACACTCGACGACATCAAGAACGAGCGTCGTGTGGAAATGGCCTTCGAGGAAACCACCTACTGGGATCTCTTCAGATGGGGTGTGGCAGAGCAGAAGATGAATGGCGAGACCAATCCTCTAAAGGCGATGCGCATAGATGTCACAACAGCAGATGGCAGGGTGACAAACACCAAATACACCATCAGCAACTTGAACAAGTCACCAAAGAATGTGAGATATTTTGCCAAGAAGCAATACTATCTCCCCATTCCATGGAGCGAGATCAAATATCACGACATTGCCCAGAATCCAGACTGGACTGAGCAGTAAATTTATACCCTATCATGGGGACAACAACCTCTACGACATTCACAGACGCAGCATCCTTGCTCGTCTGCGAATGTTTTTTATGCTCCTGTTGATTCTCCATAAGGAAGATTAACTGTATTTTTTGTATCTATAAGATTTCATATCAGATACTTTTGGGATTTATCGTTGAGTATGTGCTCGTACGTAAAAAGTTTTTTATGAAAAAAGTGTCAAAGTATCATTTTTTTGCTGAACGTAAAGATAAATAACTGACATATAACAAGATAGAAGAATGATACATTTTGGATTATCTTACAAGAAGTGTCATAGAAGTATCATAGAAGTATCATTAATCTGATAGAAGTATCATAAAAAACGTTATCTAAGTATCACAAAATCGTCATGAGCCATTATGCATAAAAGCAAAGCCACCGACCTGCAAGGAGTGCCCAAGAATCGTCTGACTTTTGGGCACTCTGTGCCCATCGCACGGGCAATCAATGCCCACCGCTTGTTCAGTCAATGCCCGTCGCTTGTTCAGTCGATGCCCATCGCTTGTTCACTGAGTGCTCACTTGACGGGCAAGACAGACCACCTGATGATCTCTTACAGAACGGCTTATGTGATTTTATTCCTAATCCAGCCTGTCAATCTTTCTTCTTATTCATAGTTTGTATATGCATTCTTTACATACAGGAAGAGTAGGTGCTAAAGTTTTTTATAAAACTGGAATAGAAGACACTTCTTTTTTAGTCTTTTAAATCGACTCAAAGCCGAATTTAATGATGTTTCTTGTGATTTATGATACTTCTATGATACTTCTTGTAAAATAAATGAAAAAGTATCATTCTTGTATTGTACAGTGTATCAGATATTTATAATGGTGTCGAACTAAATAATGATACTATGATACTTTTTTCCGCAAAAAACATTTATGCGCAAGCAATTATTTTCAATACATCTTTCATGTTATCCAGCAGATAACTGATAGTCTTGTCTTCCATTTTTTGAGGAAAACCAAATCGAGCTTCGGGTTGGGCATCGAAGCCGCTTTCATTTTTTTTAGAATATTCTTCTGCTGAAATATAATAAAGTGGCAAAGGCGTCGTTATATTAACAAAAGCAAGAATATAAAATACATAAAAAAACGCCTATGAAGCAATATTCTACTTCTGATGAAATGAGACCGTCGAGAAAGACTATCAATATGATCAAACAGATAGCCTACACTTATCGCGCTATCAAAATGAATGGACGTTATGAGGCGTTCTGCCTCAACTAAAATAAGAACAAAGAATGAAACCAATCATATCTCCATCTCTGTTGTCAGCCAACTTTATCGACCTGAGAAGCGACATAGAGATGATCAACAAGAGCGAAGCCGACTGGCTTCATCTCGACGTAATGGACGGAGTATTCGTGCCCAATATCTCTTTTGGATTTCCTGTCATCGAGGCGGTGTCAAAGGTATGCACCAAGCCTCTCGACGTGCATTTCATGATTGTCCACCCAGAGCAGTACATAGAGCAGACTGCCAAGGCGGGCGCGATGATGATGAATGTGCACTACGAGGCATGCACCCACCTTCACCGTACCATACAACAGATTCATGCCGCTGGAATGAAAGCCGGTGTAACGCTGAACCCATCCACACCTGTCTGCGTGCTCGAAGACATTATCTGCGATGTGGACATGGTGCTGCTGATGAGTGTGAATCCAGGCTTCGGCGGACAGCAGTTCATTGAGAACACCATAGGCAAGCTGGCACGACTGCGCCAACTCATCAAGTCATCCGGCTCGAAAGCACTGATAGAGATCGATGGTGGCGTGCAGGCAGAAACGGCTCCCCGCCTGATAGAGGCTGGTGCCGATATTCTGGTGAGTGGCAGTTATGTGTTCAAGAGCAAAGACCCTCTTGCCACCATCCACGGTCTCAAAACATTGTAATATTCGAGAAGACATCGTGCTCCTTTGCCATACGACGTAGGTTAAGGAGTGCGTAACGCATTCTGCCAAGACTGGTGTTGATGCTTACATTCGTAAGTTCGGCGATTTCCTTGAAGGACAACTGCTGGTAATAACGCATATACACCACCTCCCTCTGGGTAGGTGGCAGCAGGTTGACCATCTTCTTAACATCCGACATCACCTGTCCCCGCACGATAGTGTTCTCCGCATTATCGAAGACCACGTATTCGTCTCTTATCTTCGACATATCGTTGTCATCGGGAGTCTCCACGATGTTCTGCAATCTGTTGTCGCGATACATGTCCATCATCACATTGTGGGCTATGCGCATGCACCATGCCAGGAACTTGCCATTGGGCACATACTGGCGTTGCTGCAGTTTGGTAACCACCTTGACGAATGTCTCCTGAAAGACATCATTCGCCCTTTCCTGGTCGTGAACCACAAACATGATGTAGCCGAACAGTTTCACCTCGTTGCGAGACAGTAACAAATCGAATGCCCGATTGTCGCCCTCGACATAAGCCAAGGCGAGTTGCTCATCGGTCATTTCTTCGAGTTTTCTCATTTTTCTAACCTCTTTAGTTTCTTCAAGTAGAAATCTTAATCTATAGGCTATTTGTTTTTATTGTGTTAGGAATGTTAAAAATCACTGCAAAGATAGTACTTTTATCAAAAACCACCAAACAAGAAGACTTTTTTATTATCTTTCACACTATTTTTTAACAATTAGTGGCTGAGGAGATTCCACAAGGAGTTAAAGGAGTTAACTCAAGTTTCGCAAGTGGTTTATGTACGGACTGAAGGCCCAAAAGCTCATAGAAGCAGTACGCCCTGGGCTAAGAGCTTCTGCCCCTTCTATTATATTTGCA
>ULQM01061075.1_pt1 | contig 35923 bp, 37 predicted proteins | sample 1954451 | NCBI WGS metagenome assembly ULQM01 (sample SAMEA4835655, study PRJEB28245) | human gut metagenome | biome: gut microbiome; material: fecal sample | place: Denmark | collected 2008 | reverse complement strand
CCAGAGGTTCACTTCGCTGGGTTCCTTCTTCAGCGCAACCACAGCTCGATAGTGTCGCTGCTGCTCTGCCCCGGCACTGATATTCGCTGCTTCAGCTTCCTCTGGGAAGTACACGCCTTTCTCATACGGCAGATAAGAGGTCACAGAGGGGCGGGACAACTGCAAAGCCGACATGGTAGAGGTGACAGCAGCAGAATAACTCTGCGTACTTCTGAAAAAATCGAACGTCCGCTGGACGAGCTTTGCCGCGTCTGACTCGTAGACCCCGGCTGTGATGAGCAGCTTCCGAACCTTGATAGGGTTGAGGGACAGGGCGTCTGCAATGGCTTGCAGGCTCATTTTGTCCGTATAAAGGTCAGCAGCTGCTTTCATCTGCTGTGCCAGGTTCTTGGCTGCACTGTACTCTGGCTTTGATGGCTTCCGCCCTCCACCGGGCTTACGCGCGCGTGTATTACTCACTAGTTTTCACCTCGTTTTTATTTCCATCACAAACTATATATCGTGCTCAAGAATACGCCGTGTGAACTTCTGGAATTCAGTCCACACGGCTGATGAAAATTATTCTTTGATTGCGTTACTTCAGGTACTCTTCTGCACTCTTACAGATTTCCACCTCAACCTTCTCGGCAGCTTCCTTGTTTTCAGCACTGACAGAGATATAGGTCTTGAGCTTCGGCTCGGTACCGGAGGGACGCACCACAATGGAGCAATTATCTTCCAGTAGGAACTTGAGCACATCGGACTTGGGCAGACCATCCAGACCCGGAGCGTAGTCCAGCAGCTTCACGACCTTCTTGCCGCCGAAAGCCTTGATGTCGCCCCGGAATGCCTGCATGATGTTCTGCATCTTGGCAAAACCGGCGCTGCCATCGAACTCATAGCTGTGCAGCGTGTTCAGGCAGTAGCCGTAGGTCTTGTACAGCTCCTCCAGCTTGTCCAGCAGGCTGATGCCCTTGGTGGCATAGTAGCTGAACATTTCGCAGATCATGTACGCGCCGTCTACACCGTCCTTATCGCGGACGTAGGAGCCGGTCAGGTAGCCGTAGCTTTCCTCAAAACCGAACACATAGCTTTCTGCCTTGCCCTGCTTTTCCAGCTTGCCGATCTGCTCACCGATGAACTTGAAACCGGTCAGCACATTGATCGTGCGCAGGCCGTAATGGGTGGCGATCTGTTCGCCCATATCCATAGTGACGATGGTCTTGACCATGACCGGGTCGGCGGGCATCTTGCCGTGCTTCACACGCTGGCTACAAATATAATCCAGCAGCAGCATACCAGTCTGGTTGCCGGTCAGCAGCTCGTACTCTCCTACCTTGTTCTTGACAGCAATGCCCACACGGTCACAGTCGGGGTCAGTTGCCAGCAGCAGGTCAGCGTTGCACTTCTTGGCATACTCCATGCCCAGCGCCATAGCCTCTTTGATTTCCGGGTTGGGATACGGGCAGGTCGGGAAGTTTCCGTCCGGCTGCTCCTGCTCCTTGACCACCGTGATGTTGGTGTAGCCCATCTCCTCCAGGGTGCGGGTCACAGGCTTTAGACCGGTGCCGTTCAGCGGGCTGTACACGATGGCCACATTCTTATTGACTTCTTCGCCAAACAGAACAGACTGGCTCTTGACCTGCTCCACGAATGCTGTATAGACCTCGTCCGGAATGTACTGGATGCTGCCGTTTGCCACGCCTGCTTCAAAAGCGCTGGTCTTGACGTCTGCAAAGATGTCCAGCTTCTCGATCTCAGCCAGAATTTCCGCTGCGGCCTCGGTGGTGATCTGACAGCCATCTGCGCCGTAGACCTTATAGCCGTTGTACTTGCTGGGATTGTGGGAAGCCGTCACCATAACACCGGCAGAGGTGTGCAGATAGCGGGTCGCAAAGGACACGGTAGGAACAGGCATCAGAACAGGCCAGATGTTGACCTTGACGCCGTTGGCCGCGAACACACCCGCAGCCACCTTTGCAAACACATCGCTCTTGATGCGGCTGTCGTAACCAATGGCCACAGACGGCGTTTCAAAGTTCTTCTTTAAATAGTCCGCCAGACCTTGAGATGCCTTTGCCACCGTGTAGACGTTCATCCGGTTGGTGCCAGCGCCGATGACGCCACGCAGACCGCCCGTACCAAAGGCAAGGTCACGGTAGAATGCGTCCTCGATTTTGGCATCATTCAGCGTTTTCAGCTCTGCCACTACATCGGCATCGGCGGTGGCGTTTGCAAGCCAGCGCTCATATTCTTTCTTGATATCCATATTATTTACCCTTTTCAAATCTTATTTCCAACTGAAACACATGCCTTTAAATCCATCCGCCTGCTCTTTTGTGTTGAACACGACCTTGATCTCATTCTCCACTGTGCAGTCAGCACTAACAACCAGAATATGTCTCTGGGAGAAGTCATAATCGAATGTTACGGTTGGGGATTCAAACAGTTCTCCGTCTACATAGATATCCGCCTTGTTGTCACCCGACTCAAAGGTATAATCAATGCCTAAGACGCCAGTTGCATTTGTGCTGATGGCAAAAGTAGTGTCGTCCACACGTTCAAAATCTGAACTTGCATCGTACCAGACAAAGTTATCAAACTTATGCACCTCGGCATTGATCACATCAGCGTCTGACATCTTTCCGGTGGAAGCCGCCACGTTATCATCAATAACTGCCTTGACCGTCTCAAAGTAGATTTCCTGTCCAGCATCATTCGGGTGGACACCATCGCCTGTTAAGTCATCATAGGCTTTGCCAGAATTGTTAAAGGCCGCGATTGTATCCGCTACCGGAATAGAATAACGCTCGCAGATGTTCTGGATCGTTGTCATCTTCTCTGTATAGGTTCGCTGAGAAGATTCCAAGATGGAGATGATGGAGCAATCCGGGTACTTACTTCTGATAGCTCGGATGATAGATTCATAGTTGGTGGAGAAGCCATCTAAGCCATCGTTTTGACCATAGCAGATGATTGCCAAGTCATAATCCACATCGTCATTCAATGCCATAGTCCTAACATAGCCGGCATAAGAAGCATTGCCGCCCATTGAAACGTTTGTTACTGAGACTTTACTTTTATTGACGGTTCGGAGGTATGTCTGTAACTGCTTAAACCACTGTTGCCCATCCGTCTGGGTTCCAGAACCTTCACCAATCGAATCGCCTACGATCAGCACATTCACATCAAAGCCGTCTACTAGTTTCTGATAGAAGCTATCCTCTGCTTCTTTCTGCTTCAGGGCTTCTGCTTTTGCCTGATTCTCTGCATAAATCTGTTCGTTCAGTTTTGCCAGTTCTTGCGCCTTTGCTTTGGCTTTTTTCTTTTCGCCCCACATCAGGATACTGAGTGCTGCAACCATAACGACAATCAGGATGATCAGTACCGTATTCTTCTTACCGCCACGGTACCCCCCCAATTAAATTTACGACTCATAATATTTTTCCTCATCTTTTGATTGAAATTATCCTCTTACATCCAGAAATTGTGCCTGACCGTGAATCGTCAGTGTCTCGGAATCCGCCGGAACAAAAATACAGTCTCCCTTATAGAACGGAAGATTGCCACCCTCATACGAAATCGTGCCGCAACCGTTGACGCAGAGCAGCACCCGGAAGGCAATTTCATCCGCGCGGTAATGCACCTTCTGCCGCCGCTCGGTGTTGACGATCATACGGTACACTTCAAAATACTTGCAGCGGGTCAGCAGCTCAGAGGCAACGCCCTGCCGGTATTTCAGCACCCGGAGCGGTTGCTTCGGCTCTGCGCTGCCCTTCAGATTTGCTACGTCCAGCGCCTTGTCGATATGCAGTTCCCGCTTTTTGCCGTCCTTGCCTACACGGTCATAATCGTACAGGCGATAGGTCAGGTTGGAGTTTTCCTGAATCTCGGCCACCAGTGCACCGGCGCCGATGGCATGGATGGTACCCGCTTCGATGAAAAACAGATCGTCCTTCTTGACCGGAACCCACTGCAGATCCTTCATCAGGGTTCCTTTAGCGATAGCATCCCGCATCTGCTGTTCGGTGCGTTCCCGCTTCAGACCATACACGAGCTTTGCGTCTTTGCTGGCATCCAGCACATACCACATCTCGGTCTTGCCAAGCTGCCCGTTTTCATACTCCTGCGCATAGGCATCGGTGGGGTGTACCTGCACCGACAAATCTTTCTTTGCATCGATGAATTTGATAAGGATCGGCAGCGCGTTTTCGCCCTTATGGCGCTCGCCCAGATACTCCGGGTGTGCCCTCAGCACCTCTGCCAGTTCCTGTCCATCAAACGCACCGCCTACCACATAGCTGGGGCCATCGGGGTGCGTGGAGCACTCCCATGTCTCTGCCAGCGGAGTCAGGTCGATGTTTTTTTCAAATTCGTCATTTAAACGACTGCCGCCCCAAAGATAATCCTTGCCGGACGGCCGGAGCAAAAGAGGCTTATTCTTGTTTTGCATAGCTGCCTCCTGCAGTGGTTCAATATTCCAGTTCAAATTTCTGCTTATCGTGGACGTCGATGGCTTCACCCAGCTGCACTTCGATCAGCTTCAGTTCGGTCTCGGCAATAACCGTATGGCGGCAGCCTGCGGACATGGTGATCACATCGCCGGCCTTCACGTTCTGCTCCATACCGTCCACAATGGTCTTGCCCTTGCCTGCAATGACCGTCCAGACCTCATCGCGGTGCTGATGGCTGTGGTAGTTCATCTGATGGCCTGCATTCAGGGTCACCTTGATAGCCATGGACGCTTTGTCGATATCGATGACCTTAAAGCTGCCCCACGATTTTTCGGCAAACATGACCCGATGGTCGAGCGTGTTGACATAGGGCTTGATGTAGCTGGACTGCTCCTTATCCGAAACCAGAATGCCCTCCGGGCTGGCAGAGACCACCACATCCTTCAGACCCATGCAGAGGATGGGCACATCCAGCTCGTTGACCACATGGACGTTCTCGCACTTCTCGTTGAACAGTGCCTCGCCCACCGCGTGGCTGTCCATCGCTTCGGTCAGGGTGTTCCATGTGCCGAGGTCTTTCCAAGTACCTGCAAAGCGCATGACCTCAATCTCCGGCTCGTGCTCTACCACGGCATAGTCAAAGCTGATCTTGTTCAGGGTATCGTATTTATTGAACAGGTCATCGTAGTCCACGAAATCAATGAGTTCATGGGCGCGGTTCAGCACATAGCCCAGCTTGAAGGCGAACACGCCGCCGTTCCAGAGCGCCCCCTTTGCAATGTAGTCCTTGGCCACTTCCTGCGTGGGCTTTTCCTTGAACATGGACACCTTGCTGACCTGCTCCTTGCCGATGGGGATGATATAGCCGTATTTCTCACTGGGATAAGTCGGTTCAATGCCCATCAGGACCAGATTTGCGCCGCTGACAGCGGCACGGTCGCCCAGCGCTTTCAGCGCCTCAAAGTAGTCGTTCTCCACATAGGGGTCTACCGGGCAGACCACCACGGATTCTTCCTCACCAACGCCCTGCACGTCCTTCAGGTAGGCTGCTGCCAAAGCAATGGCCGGAAAAGTATCACGGCGGCAAGGCTCCACACTGATGCCTACTTCCTCGCCCAGCTGATTGTGGATAGTCGAAACCTGCGATTTGGAAGTAGCAATGGTGACGGTTGCATCCGCATCGACCTCCTTGATCTGATGGTAAACACGCTGCACCATGGATTCCAGTTCGCCGTCTTCCCGATGGAAAATCTTGATGAACTGCTTGGAACGGATATCATTGGAAAGCGGCCACAGACGCTGGCCGGAACCGCCGGACAATAACACCAGATTCATAATACTTCTCCTATCATTTAACAAAAAAGGCCGTGGCCCTGCACGGACACACGACCTTTTCAAATCGTTTATTTTAGCGCTCTGCACGCATCGGATTGTTCAGGAAATCCTCGTAGGACAGGCGCAGGCCATCTTCCAGCTCGGTCTTGTAGGTCCAGCCCAGATTGGTAGCCTTAGACACGTCCAACAGCTTGCGGGGAGTGCCGTTGGGCTTGGTGGTATCCCACTTGATCTCACCGGTATAGCCCACGACCTTGGCAACCAGCTCGGTCAGCTCCTTGATGGTCAGCTCCTTGCCGGTACCGGCGTTGACGGTCTCGTTGCCGGAGTAGTTGTTCATCAGGAAAACGCACAGGTTTGCCAGATCGTCCACATACAGGAACTCACGCAGCGGAGAACCATCGCCCCAGCAGGTAACGCTGGGCAGGTTCTGCTCCTTGGCCTCATGGAAACGGCGGATCAGCGCCGGAACCACATGGCTATGGGTCGGGTGGTAGTTGTCGTTAGGGCCATAGAGGTTCGTGGGCATGACGCTGATGTAGTCGGTGCCATACTGACGGTTCAGGAACTCGCAGTATTTCAGACCGCTGATCTTTGCCAGTGCATAAGCCTCGTTGGTCTTTTCCAGCTCACTGGTCAACAGGCAGTTTTCCTTCATGGGCTGAGGAGCCATGCGGGGGTAGATGCAGGAGGAGCCGAGGAATTCCAGCTTCTTGCAGCCGTTCTTCCATGCAGAGTGGATGGCGTTCATCTCCAGCGTCATGTTGTCATACATGAAATCGGCCAGTGCTTCCTGATTGGCCACGATGCCGCCGACCTTGGCAGCAGCAAGGAACACATACTCCGGCTTCTCCTGTGCGAAGAACTCTTCCACAGCATCCTGACGGGTCAGGTCCAGTTCCTTGTGGGTGCGAGTGATGATATTGGTGTAACCCTGACGCTGTAATTCACGAACGATTGCAGAGCCCACCATTCCGCGATGACCTGCGACATAAATCTTAGCATTCTTTTCCATCATAATAAGACGCTCCTTTATTCAGTCAGCGTCAGCAGCTTTGAAACAATTTCGGCCGCTGCGTTGTGATATTCCGGCACTGCCGGATAGGTGATCTGTTTCATTTGTTCCAGCAAGTCTGACATTTCTTTCAGCTGCTCGTAGGTAACTTTTATCCCCAGCTTTTTCTGTTCCAGCAAGCGGATGGTCGTGCGGTCTTCCAGCACGCTGTCGCGCGCAAACAGAGCCATTGGCTTTTGCGCCAGCAGGCATTCGGCCACCGTGCCCCGGCCCGCCTTGGTGATCACGTAATCTGCTGCTGCCACATAGTCCTGCGTGTGCAGCGTAGAATACGGAATCACCGTCACGTTGCTTCCCGTCAGCGGAACACCCTCTGTGACGTAGAAATGAGCTTTCACACCTTCTACCGAGATAGGCTGTGTGAACTGTGCCGACATTCCCAAGGCCACAAACACGATCGGGCAGGTATGACGCGCACGAATCGCCCGAATTTCGTCCGGGTGGAAGGGGCGCGCCACCAACGAAGTTTCGCTCAACTCTGCCCGAGGCAGAAACTCCAGCATTTCCGGGTTATGCAGCGCATAAAGCATTCCGTGCTGTATCTTCCGGTACTCAGCGGCATAGGCTTTCCAGATATGTTCCGGTAAAAACTCCCGGTACAACTCCGTCCATGTGAAATTTCCCACATAGAGCAGCGGCACACCGGCTTGCTCACAGGCTGAAATCGACCAAAGGGGCATATCGCAAAGAGCAGCGGCAACATCGTGTTGACGTAGCCAGTCAGCTTCCCGTTTTGCTCGTTCCGGCAGTTCGGTCAGATACTGCGCACAGGCATCGGTCAGCGCAGCCGTATCGACCAGCAGCGTACCTTGTTGAAGGATCAACCCAATGTCGGTATGTTCTGCACGATACCGGATACGGGAAGACTGCTCCGGCGTAAGGAGCTCCAGCAGATTGGCTTTTGCAAATTCCAGATGCCGCTCCCTGCACACCACATAAACATACCCATCGATTCTGCGCATAGCTTCTGCAATCAGCGGAATATTCCGGGCGATGTGCCCGAAACCGTGATCTGACAGATAAAAGCAGAGATTCTTTGCCTGCATCAGACGTTCTTCAGGGCCTTTTCGCGCTTTGCACGCTCACGATCGTGCTTTGCCATGATCTCCACTAGCTGCTCGTAAGTAGTGGACTGCGGGTTCCAGCCCAGAACAGTCTTTGCCTTGGTGGGGTCGCCCCACAGGTTGTCCACATCGGTGGGACGGAACCACTGAGGATTCACGCAGACCAGCATCTTGCCGGTAGCTGCATCATAGCCTTTCTCATCGATGCCGGTGCCCTCCCAGCGGATGGTGATGCCATTAGCAGCAAAAGCCTTCTCGGTGAAGTCGCGGACAGTGTGCTGCACACCGGTAGCGATGACGAAGTCCTCGGGCTTATCCTGCTGCATGATCAGCCACATGCACTCAACGTAATCCTTGGCATAGCCCCAGTCACGCAGAGAATCCATGTTGCCCAGTTCCAGATGATCCTGCAGGCCCTCGGCGATACGACCAGCAGCCAGCGTGATCTTACGGGTGACAAAGTTCTCGCCACGGCGCTCAGACTCATGGTTGAACAGGATGCCGTTGACAGCGAACATACCGTAAGCATCGCGGTACTCCTTGACCATCCAGAAACCATACTGCTTTGCGACAGCGTACGGAGAGTAGGGGTGGAACGGAGTGGTCTCGCGCTGGGGGACTTCCTCGACCTTGCCGTACAGCTCGGAGGTAGAAGCCTGATACACCTTGCAGGTCTTGGTCAGGCCGCAGACGCGGACAGCCTCCAGCACGCGCAGGACGCCCAGTGCGTCCACATCGCCGGAGTATTCGGGAGCATCGAAGGAGACCTGAACATGGCTCTGTGCAGCCAGATTGTAGATCTCATCGGGCTTGATCTCGCCTACCAGACGGATCAGGCCGGAGGAATCGGACAGGTCGCCGTCGTGCAGGGTGATAGCGTTCTTCTCGATCAGGTGGTCGATACGAGCGGTGTTAGAGATGGAAGCGCGGCGGACGATGCCATGGACTTCATAGCCCTTCTCCAGCAGAAACTCTGCCAGATAAGAACCGTCCTGACCAGTGATACCAGTAATCAGTGCTTTTTTCATAATTTCGATCCTCATTTAAAACGTGAAGTTTAAAACTTATGTTGGTTGATTTTGTCGTACAACCATATTTTAAAAGGATATTTGTCCTTTCAGAAGTGCATAAGCAGTCCGATATTAGCACTATCTTGGCTTCTTCGATTTGGGATGAAATAAAAAGAGCCGCGCAGGCTCAAAACTTGCGCAGCTCAGAAAGTTTTATTGCATTTTTGTCTTTTTCGGAGAGGATATATTCCCGCATAGACCAAGGCTCGGTCTGCCAGATAAAATCAGAATCATAGCGCACTGCTCTTGCCGCTTCACCGCAGAAGTCATTATCCACGCACCACTGCATCAAGGTGTCATCTTCCAGTGTCAGGTAGCCATGGGCAAAGCCACGCGGAATCAGCATCTGCTTCTGATTTTCAAAGGAGAGGATCTCGCTGTAAGCATAGTCATCTACGAGCCCTATTCATACCATCTAGCCCACGCAACCACTCTTCCAGTTCCTTTTCTTTGGCCTTCGCTTCTTTCCCGGCAACTGTGTTTTTCTCTACTGGGTTATTCTCCGTGTAATGCTCGTAGATCAAATCCAGCAGATTCTCGACCGGTGGATAGTACTTCGGCGATGCTCCCTCCAAGTATTTTTCCAGTATTTCTTTCAGGTTTTTTATAACGCTACCATCCTTTCCAACCGCAAGCAATTACATTCTGCTCCCCGGTTAGGATGGATATTAGCATCAGATTTTGCACATAGCAACTTGTTTTTGTAATTAGTTTTAGCTAACCAACACCTCTAAAAATAACCGTGTGAACTTCTGGAGTTCAGTTTGTCCACACGGCACCTATATTTAATTCAAGCCTTTAGGTGTACTTGAGCACACGCCAATCCGAAGAAAAATCGGATACAGATAACTTACACCAAATGTCCCCAGCTTCTTCGGACCACTTACACAACCCTCCGTTTTCTGAATCTGTCGTGCTTGGTTGAACGCTCTCATCACAGTGGCCCGTGTAACGCTTTTCTCTTTCCTATTAAAGAATATTTCTCCACCTTCCACTGTGTACTTCATTGGCAGTCCAGTTTCAGTCTTAAACGGATAATCTGCAAACGCCACGATTGCATCCCACAGATATTCTTCCACGTCTGGCGAATCTAATTTCCAACGAAGCCTTTCACAAACGTTTTTTCTCTTTCGGTAGGCTTTCCCATGCTCCGCATACAATGTCGGTTCAGACAGGTTGTAACTTCCTTTAGAATAAGGCAAGTATGCATGAACAGATGCTCTCTTCAAACCTGTCTGTTTCATGATCTGCTGGATACTGCATCCCTGTTCCCGTAAGGATTGTACCTTCCGGCTGAGATCAGTACTATAATGCCCTGTGGTGATTAAAATTTTCCGAACCTTTAGCGGTGTCGTATCCATAGCATTCGCCACATCTCGGATACTTGGAGCATCTTTGGAACGTTCTTTCCTGTCATCAAATGGTTCGCCAAACAGATCTACCGCTTTCTCCAACAGGTCATTGATCAGTCCATACCTGTCATAGTCAGGCTTTTTCCTTGGTCGGCCGCGCTTCGTTTTTTGGATTTCTTCTGACATCCGTTTCTCCTCACACAGCTCATTCCCTCAGAATTGTTTTTCCCGGCTTATATTACTTCAACTTTTCAAGGATCTCGTCAGCACTCATGCCGCCAGCAAGCAGTTTCTTCAGAACAGCCTCAGCTTCCGACTTTTTCGCTTCTTCAGCGGCCTTAGCATCTGCCTTTTCCTTCTTCGCTTCCAACGTTGCCACTTCTTTTTCAGCCTTCTTCAGAGCAGACTTCTTCTCTTTCAAATCAGCCTTCAAAGTGTCAATGTTGGCGGCGATGGATGCGATCTCAGCAGTCACCGAAACGATATATTCCTGCTTCTCTGCGATCTGGGATGCGTAGTCTTTGGTTTTGGGGCGGTTCTTGCTTCCTTTGGTTCTGGGCATAATGCGATTACCTCCACTATATTACCCTTTATTTTGAATTAACGCGGAAACTTTGATGGGTCGCTCATAGTCTACTATATTCAATTTGGCATCTGTCCAAGTAACATAACAGCTGTATCCATTACCTCTATATTTAATTCCATCCAATCCCGCCGCTCTGCAACATCCTGCAACATAATTAGGTAGCAAATATTCTTTTTTCACCTTTGCATTTTCATCTACTACGGATTTTCTTAGAGCTGTGATAAAGCAGTTTCTTGCATCCGAAGCCTTCGATAAATCTATTAGCCTCACAGAATCTACAGGTTCGAGCTTAACAACTTGAACAAATTTATCTTTGGGTGTGCTATGCCCCAATATTTCCTTAATAGCTCCTTCTGAACTATTAGTAAAATAGAAACGACTCCTTCCATACTCATTAAATCTCCCCTGTGATGGAATGTCCTCTGGTGGCTGCATCATTTCGTGTGCAAGCGGCATTGCAAATTCATCATCAACTATCCGAGCTCGATAATAGAACTTTTCATCAAAGGTCATCGAAATCGGCCAATCCCTAATAATCTTAAATATTTTAATGCCAATGTCTGTATATGCTGCAAAATAAGGATCATCATATAGAACATTACAAAGAGCCATTATTTCAGAAAAATCAATATCTGAAAACAAATCCATTGCTCTTGATGCTTGGTTTAACTCTTCTGCAGTTCTCTTATGGCAAACACCGTCTTCAAAATAAAAACTATTGGTATGCGGGTCAAATTTGCATCCGATTTTTCTGATTTCCTCAATAGTTTGAAGATTCAGTTTTTTTATCGCAGAAAATCCTCTGATATCTTTTCCCTTTTCATGCCTAATTTCTGCTATTTGCGTAGCATTCAAGCTGTCACTTAAGGAAATATCTGCTGCCGGATATGACAAGAAGTTTTCTGAAAACAGTGCTGGTGGTATGGCATCCATTTTAATCGTTGTCGCATCATTAACAGTGTTTCGTTCTCCGCCTAATGCTTTTTGTGTCCACATTGGCGGTGCTTTTACTGTAATGGATGCCACTCTAGTCTCTGTTTTTGACATATTAATCACCTAGTGTATTCAGATACAACGCTCTGCATCTTAGCCACATCACTGTGTTGCCTGCTGCTCACCACGGAGAGGTGCGCAAAGTTTCGAGCAGCAATGGGAGCTCACGCTCCCACAATTTATGTGATACATCCTACAATACCCTTGGAAGTGTAAATCACATGAAGAATAAATTAGATTGGTTCGATGATAACTGAAACTGGGATGTCGGGTTCACACGGGTGCTGTATGAGCTTCTGCTCTCCCCTACCGGCGGCCTTGGAAAGTGAAAGTTGTGTGCTCTTATAGGCGAGGTGCTGAGTTTCAACAATGTCCACGGTGCGGAATCACTATGGAACGTGAGCACCAACTCTTTTGCGACCGCTGCGGGCAGAGACTGAACTGGAGTGGTTTTGATGATGTAGAGGTACGGTACATAGGGTGGGACAGACCAGAAGATGACAAGGTGAACAAGGAGTCTGACACCGACTGTAGGCAAGTGAACGATGGCGATCAAGAAGATACCGCCAAGATAGACTGAAAGCCACTGTTCTCTATGACTCTAGTATATCACAAAATCAGAAGGAAAACAGCCTCGTGGAAAAGAACCGCTCGATAGTTCAGTTGATGTTCCTTAAATTATCTTAGATATTTCTCAAGATGTTTCATCCATCTTCTTTAAGAAAGTATCACAGTAAGTACATGTTTCTCCACATACCTCATTTGCACAAATATGATTCTTGTGATTAAACCAATAATCCAAAAAACCGTCTAGTTTTTTGTTATCAATGAAGTACTTAGGAGAAAAGCTGTCTTCTGATGCTTTTCCTATCGTTTCCAGATGCTTCCACAGATTAAGGGTATTCCCCGTATATGTTTCTGACATATATGCCTGAATTATTCCCTCCATATATGCCGTACTTCCTGTTCTTCCGGTAATTTTAAAGTGATTAATCCCTATATTATTATACAACTTCATATCTTCCGGGCGTATGAATGGCATCTTTAACCAAGCTAATCTTGTATTTCGGCTTGCTGTGCATTCATTCATAGGATATCCACCATCTAAACACTCTTCTCTTTCATAACCCAGAGAATGTAACTGGTAGCAATGCTCCCGATAAATGCATCCAGTCGCGCCGCTCTTATTAGTAAGCCCATTGCCACAAAATTCATTTACCATAAGTGTTGGGACAATGCCAAGTTTATCGCAATACTTAGCTAGACTCTCCAAAAAAGCAATATCCCTATTCTTATTTAAGCTTACACATACTTTTTTAATATCATATTTTTCAGCCCAAACACTTACTTGAGTAACAGAATCTATATGGGCTATCGTACTCACCTCTATTTTTATCTTACTGCTCACATCTCTGATTATTTTTGCTATATAGGGTAAACTGACCGTGATTGTGTCAACACCAGCAGATACCAGAAAATGTATATATTGCTTAGCTTCATCTTCTTCTTTTGCTATGTCACTTTTCTTACCGATACAGCTTGCATTCAGTGTATAATTAAATTCTATAGAATTCGCATGTGACTCATCCACAAATTGTACGAATTGTTTTTTTGAAACATCAGGTAGTCTGTACCCCGGCCGGGCGGTCAACCACGAACTACTTCTCCTGGAGCCATAAAATTCCTCAATTCTGTTATTCGGGTAAAGCTGATTTAGTTTTACAACGATCTTCAGTAAATCATCAGAAAAGTTACAGCCTATTTTGAATAAATTCATCATTCGCGTCTCCTATCTGAACAGTGAATCCGTTTCTACTCCAAAGCCATAGCGGTGTATGTATATCAATCGGGCAGTGTTTTGTATTTTCAAATACTGCTTGCCACAATTCGCTAACATGCTCTCTAGCATCCGATTTATCTGCCTCTTCTTGACTCAATAGACCAAGTTTTACACTTGCTTGAATTACATGTGTATCTGGTGCGACAGTAATATCCTCCCTGTCAGCAAAATTTGCGTCTGTATACTGCAACATAACATAAAGCCAATAATTCAAAATTTTCGGTCCGGATATATATGGAAACATTTTTTTGTTCTTTAATATGTATTCTTTAATTTTCTTTATTGAATATTCATTATATTTAAAAAGTTCTCTCACATCATCAGAGAACAGCTCATCAAAAGTTTTACAAAGTGTCCGCCATATCTGTGTGTGCTTATTCGGTTGCAAGGCCACCTTATATTTTGTCAGTTTCTCTCTAAGCAAATCTTCACTCATTCCCAAAACCGCCTTCGGATTAAATACATCCGAAACTGAACTATCCTCATATGTAAGTTTTGCCGCCTCCCATAACTTATATGAATTTCGTTGGTAGTTCAGTGCCATTGGCAGGGTAAAGTATAAATAATTTTCTTTTGAGGCATTGTCTAGCCCCGGATTTGCGTCCTCTGGCATAACCTCACCTCCCAAAGCACCGGATTTGTGTAATGCAATCAAACGCTCTGCTTTAGTATATACTTCTTTCTTCAACTCATCGCTTAATATTAAATTACTCATCGTAAATACTCCTTTTCTCACACAGTCCCACAGTAACTATTCCAAGCTTATTTACATCTGTTGTTACATTCGTAATGGCTGGAGAAACAAATTCTCCTGCCCGTTGTTCGCCATTAATGGTTTCTAGCCTTAAAACATTAAAGCCGCAGTCTTCCAGCAGTGATCTCAGCTCATCAAATTCCAATACAAAGGAATATGTTTTGACTTCCTGTCCCGTCTGTAAGCGGAATGTTGTCATTTCAACCTTATCACCACGTAAACCTTTGGCCCATTCTGCTGCTGGGAGTGAAAATACAAAATATCCACTAGGCTTAATGACTCTGCAAATTTCGCATATAGCTTCCGGATAAAAATATGGATCCGCCAGTGATGCGAGAGCCATTTGATATTTTTGCGAAGGAAGTTCCGTCTGAGAAACACTTGAAACCACTATCTCATCAGCTTGGAGGTATTGAGTCATCTCTTTAGTAAGTTCCAGCACATCGTAGCAAACTGATGGAAAGTGACAATTCTTCCTCAGCCACCCCTGCCCTGGTCCGACTTCGAGTATAGAATCACCATCTTTTAATAGTGAATCAGCTACATTCTGAAAAAAAGATAGAGACAGGGTATGGAAATTGTGTGTTGTAATACGTTTTGCTTCCGTAAATTCCTTCGCAACAAACGAATAGCCTCTTAAGTTTATTGCATCAATATCCTGAAAAATCGGAAATCTTTCACGATACTTTAAAAATGCAAACAATTTCATATTAAAGTAGTAGCCGTTTTCTCGTGGTGATACGTTTTTGTCATATGTAAATGTGATATCGAACCATTCTTCATTTACAGCATTGTAAAACGTATCGTCTTCTTCTCTGCGTTCCCTTCTTGCTGAGTTATCACTACCGCATACTGCCTCCTTAATCAAAACCGAGATAGCCTCCGGATAAACTTCTTTTAACTTTTTTTGATTAGACGGATGTATTTCTTTAATTGCAAGTTTGCCGGCTTCTCCTATTTCTACAAGGGAGCTAATTGTCATTGCGTAATAGTTTCCGTATACACAGTCGAAATTAGCAAACTCCCCATTTTGTTTCATCTGCTCCATGCATTCTCTAGTAACAAAATGGTATTCAGATAAGCCTTCATCCATTCTTCTTTTTCGACTTGTAAACGATTTCGGTCTTTCATATAGTTCCGGGCTATATTTAAGCAAACTGTTTATAAGGGTGGTTTTTCCAACTCCACTTCTTCCGCCAACCATAATAATTTTAACGCAACTCATATGCCCCCTCCTTTCTAATGTAAGAGAAATAAAATGTCACTATTTTGCTTTTTCATGCATAACCCACAATCTGCGCAACACCCAACCAATTTAAACTGTTCCGGACAAATCATTCCTCCAAAGGTCCCTTGGTAGCATAGCATTTTATCAATTGTGTCAAAAACCAAACTTCTCGTATAATTTTGGCATTCTTTTTTCATTGACAAATCATACGAGGCAAATAAGCTGAGATTACTCATCTCGCTTAATTGACGTATACTATCACTTAACTCATCAATGGCCCATGATCTTGTATAAGTCCAAAATGTAATATGCCGGAAGTCGGAAATAATTTTTGCCCAGAATTTTATATAATCATTTGAAAAAAAGTCTCCGCTAGAGTGAATCCGCACTGCGCAAGGTTCTTTGGAATCTTGCAATTGCGTTTCTATTCGCTCTTGCAGCTTTCTCTCTTCATTTAAAAACAACCATAGATTAGTTCTCCAGTCATCGATAGGGTAAACCTCGGTCCTGTCATCTAGATTGTAACAGTTCAGCGAGCACCACTTAGACGCCCCCGGGCATGTCGTAAAAGGAGGGAGATTCCACACCCAAATAGCGTTAAACTCCGTTCCCTCTACTCCTGTTTTCTTATTCCCCGGTGTGAGACCAACAATATTTTTATCTGACGGGCGTAACGGATCAAGTGATATAATGATTTTATGTATACGCTCCCTTTCCTCGCGTCTACCCTTACCTGGCAAAGGTCTTTTTAGTTTAGTATACATCATATCAATTCTCCACTATACAAAAAAGCTCTACCCACACAAAGACCGTCGAGACGACGATACAAAGATTGGTAGAGCAATTCCATGAGTTGCCCATCTTGACGGTTACATATGTTAATTACTCTGAACTTGATATGCAGCATCGTGTCAAGATATGGATACACTTTTTAGCTTTATTATAAGTCTGCAGAATTTCTTTGTCTATAACGGTTTGCCGACAATGAGACCTGTATTCCGTTCACTCATAATGAAGATTCTATTTATTGGGGAGCTCATACTGTATTAGCATTTCAATATATTCATTTAACTTTTCCCGTTTCCATTTAGGTAAATTTCGATAGCTAAACAAGAGTTCTTCCTCATCAGTCGCAAGTTCACCCGTTTCAATGTCGAACATGTCTTTCAATGGAACTTCTAGCGCATTACACAGTTTGAATAAAGTATACATTTGTGGCCTTGATCTTTTATGCAGAAGTTCATTTAATGTTGATGGAGAGATTCTGGCTCTTTCTGCCGTATTATATATCGACATTCCTTTAGCTTCAATAAGGCACCTTATTTTTCTTACCAGCTTTTCGCATTCTTCGTCAGGGTTATATGACCGTTGTTTACTATTTTCACTTATTTCATCCAAGGTTTTCTCCTATCCTAAGTCAATAACTCGCCATCCATATAATCTAGCGGTAATGCTATGGGTTAAACATAATCACTCTGCGCCAGTTCTTGCAAGGACTTGGCGCTTTTATCTTTCTCGGAAAGGATGTATTCCATCACCGGCCACGGATTCGTTTGCCAGTTGAATTCCGAATCGTACCTCACGGCTTTAGCCGCAGTTCCATAAAAGTCATTATCTACACTCCACTGCATCAGAGTATTATCCTCAAGTGTCAGGTAGCCATGTGCAAATCCACGAGGAATCAATATTTGTTTCTGGTTTTCAAAAGAGAGAATCTCGCCGTAAGCATAACCAAAAGTGCCCCCCGGTCGCAGATCCACAGCCACATTAAAGATCGAACCATGCAGACAGGATACCAGCTTTGCCTGTTCGTGCTCTCCTTCCTGAAAATGCAAACCACGCAGCGTTCCAGCTCTTTTGCTGAATCCTTGGTTGATTTGAACCACACGGAAGTCGATTGACTTGTCCACCGGCACAGAAAGCCAGCCTCGGAAGTCCTCAAACCGCTGTGTCTCAATTATTACTGGCTTTACCATTGCTTTCTATACTCCCTAGGGCTGATTCCTTCCACTTTTCGGAACATCCGGCTGAAGTAGTTCGCATCCGCCATTCCTACTGCCGCACCGATTTCATCCACAGTCATATCTGTGAAGCGAAGCAGCTGCTTGGCTCTGGTGATCCGTTTTGAGATCAGATAATTATTGACCGTTGTTCCATAAGTTTCCTTGAAGATTTTGGACAGATAGAACTTGTTGATGAAGAACTTTTCTGCCAGCTCATCCAATGTAAGCTTCTCCGTATAATGCTCGTCCAGATACTCTTTTACAGCTGCCAGTTCCGTTCTCTTCCGGCTTACTATCACACTCTCCGGATGCCAGGACTGCTCCATCAGGAGAGTCAATAGACTTCCCAGCTTCTCATTGATCCGCATATCTCGTATGTAATCGGATGAGGAGGCTAAGTTATAGAGGTCTGTTAGAAGAGAGGTGAATGAAGTTAAATCATCTGGATGGAACACCGGCCGACCGCCTCGCTCTTTGTACTTCTCATACACAGCCGGAAGGGATGGTGCATAAAAGTGGCACCATTGGAGAGACCATAGATTATCGGATGTCGAATGGCTGTACGCTTTCCGGCAGTCGATGAACACACAGTCTCCCTCGCCCAGCTGATAAGTTTGTTCCTCATAAGAAAGCGTTCCCTCACCAGACAGAACGATGAAGCAAAGGAACGACAAAAGGTTTGTTCGGGTAGATATATGTGGGTGAACAGCCTGCAAAGAGCCGACCTCCTGCAGATGGAGCAAGGATGTCCGAGCAAAGGTTGATGGGGTGTAAATGATTCGGGAGGAGCTTACGGAAGAAGATTGTGGATTAAATAGTTCTTGGTCCATAAGTTGCTCCTTTCCAATATCACTTTTTCCTTTGCTTATATCCAACTGGTGGAACGGCATCCTTGGGAATATGCCACGGTGATCCTTTTCCATCTTGATTGCAGTTTGGAATTTTACCTTCCCTGCACCACTTGGAAACTGTAGCCTGCGTCACGCCGTATTTTTCAGCAAACTCTCGTGTTCCAATTGCCTCACTCATTTATGTAGTCCTCAAATCTATGCGGTCAAATATTACGCTGTTAATCTTTCAATCAAAACTCTCTTATTACAGATCTGCAAATAAATCGGCTTTGTACACGCCATCCTCCAGCATTTTCTTGAAGCTATCCTTTACAGCTGCAACATCCTCATGGTAGGTCATGCCATACCATGTGTCGTTCGTCTTCAGGACTTTCACGGACATTTTCCCCTGCTCCAGCAGCTCACCGATGAAGATAGGAATCAGATACTCTGCTTTCAGCGGATTTCCTGATACTTCCTTCTCCAAAAACTCTTTGAAGCCCTGATCCAGAACATCCAAAAACTCTGGAGTTAATCCCCACATATTCATGGAAACCAGAGAATTTACATCCACAGCCACTCCGTCTGTTTCTGCTCCAGTTGCAGTCTTTACAATGTTCTTGGTCTCTACAACTTCAGTTAAGTTCCCGTTCTCGTCCATCTTGCAGATACCGCGAGTCACACCACCATTATCGGACAGAGTGTTCTTCAGCACAAAACCAGCCATGCAGGACTTGCCCCCGTTCATCAAATATTCATGGACAGCCTTAAATCCTTCCTTACCATAGTAGTCATCTGCATTAATGACGATGAACGGTGTATTGATGACCTTCTTTGCTGCAAGCACTGCCTGACCAGTTCCCCACGGCTTTGTACGACCTTCCGGCAGAGTTCCCGGAATATCGTTAATATCCTGAAAAGCGTAGTCTACAGTTACATCATGAGCGGAGCAAATAGCTGCAATACGGTCACCGATAACCTCTTTAAACTCTTTCTCAATATCCTTGCGGATAATAAATACCACATGGTTAAAGCCTGCCTCAATTGCATCATGAATCGAATAATCCATGATGATATGATTTGAAGCATCCACCGGCTCCAACTGTTTGATTCCTGTTCCAAAACGGCTACCGATACCGGCCGCCATGATAAGTAATGTTGTATTCATAGTTTTTCATACCTTTTTCTGATAATACTCTTATATCATAGGTTTCATTCTTCACATCTCAACCAACCAAAATGGATCGTTGCCTGCTGCTCACCTCGTAGCGGTGTGTAAAGATTTGAGCAGCTACCGTGTGAATTCACACGGCCATTGTTTCTTCATTCCCAACTGAAACACATATCACATCTCTTACTCTTTAAAAGACACGTCATACTCATTTATTACGGTTTGCCCCCCCCCCAATAATTTTTGTCTTCTGCAGGAAGGTCTTCAGCCGACGTTTATAATACATCTTGGGATAGCACTTTGATATTGCATAATGAAAGCCCTTGTCAATATTTTCAAAAAAAGTATTTCTTTTATCCGGCATTTCAGAAGGATGACGCAACTGGTGATTTGCTGTTACAGCTTTATCCAAGTCTACCTCTTCCAATTCAAATCCTGCCGACTTAACAAGTTCTACGCCTTTCTCTGTTTGACATAGTATTAAAGAGATACCTTTTTTTTGCTCTTCCCTACTAAGTTCACTTCCCCAAGAATCCCCTAGTGTAATGTCTGAAACTCTATCCAGTGTTGCGTAACGGCACGAATAGCAGTTTTCCGTATAATCCAAAGAAGTCAAAAAAGCGAATGTATACAAATCTTGCTGCGCATCAAAAGAAATTCTCTTATAGCCGGATTCCAAACCAAACGCTGTTTTATTTCTGAACTTCAAATTCTCGATTGTGTGGATATTAAGCTTATTTTCTTCCAAGAACTTTTCCAAAAGTTGTGGCGACGGAGAGCCATGGCAAATCAAATCAATTGTATATAGATTGTCTGTATTCTTTACATAATTTTTTACTGCCGCCACTTGACAAGGCAACCCAACAAACAGTACCTTATTACCAGTTTTAAGTTCCTTGGCAACCTTTGAATAAATATTGACTGGATTACTTTTCACATACTTCGACCCAGCAAAATTCTTTGCATAGTCTGAATCATTTGTAATATCAAAGACAAACTCTCCATCCTTAAAAAGGCACGCCGCAACATACCCTCCAGAATGTATAAATGTCTCAATTAATCCAGCAGCAGCTCCACCAGAAGAAGATGTTTTTCTGGTATTGCTATTCCATCCTTGATACCAAACCTGCGGTTTTCTCTTTTGAACAATACTATTGTTCGGGCAAACTCTTTCGCATGCACCGCATTGAATGCACCGTTTTTCATCAATAATTGCATTCATTGCATTCAAAGCATCTTCTACTGAAATAGCTTCTTTTTTACAGACATCCACACAGGCTTTACATCCTGCACATTGATTTATTTTACAAACTGTTTTCATTGCTTAATTTCCTCTTGTTTGCTCAGGACGATGAAAACATAAATCATTTTGACTTTCTTTTCAAAACCATTTGAAGCGCCTTTTTTCGTTCGTCCTTATTAAATAACAATATCAACACAAGTACATACCCTAAGATTCCTACCCCAGCACAGACAAATAAAAACTTAAACCAAGAACCTATGACTACAACTCTTCTTACGCCCTCAAACAATACATAGATAACACAAGAAATTACAACGCTTTTAACCAAGGCTGGATAGAACGTCATTTTAGGCAATTTAAGAACATATGCACAATACAGAGGGGTAACCACTGCATGTCTAACAATCATGTAACATGAACTTGTACCAGCAATAATAATCAACGGATTAAAATTTGTTGTTTTCAGAAGCAAAAATTCTGTTCCAATACTTGCAACGCTGAAAATCGTAGTAATAATTACAGATCCTTTGATTTTATTAGTAAGTGTATTAGCATAATAAAGTCCCTCTACATAAGCGTTCACCAAAAGCGGAAGTACCGTTAAAATTGAAAGTATCTGAATCGTATTAATCTCATTTACTGTTTTATTTCCAAGCCATAACGTATAAAATTCTTTTCCAAAAACCACAAAACCCATTAACGGAACTATCATCATAAAACTTAAAAAGCGAATAGTAAATTTAAATTTTTCAATTAGTTCCTCTTGCTTATTTTCGGCATATAGTTTTGCAAGTTCCGGGTTAAATACATTTGCAATTAGCTGCGGTATTTGTGCCAAAATAACTGGTATCTGCTTTGCAATAGAAAACAGTCCCATTGCGCTTGCGTTTACAAACAGATTGGTCACAAGCAAATCCAATCCCGTTTGTAACATTTTATTAAGACTTTCTAAGCTCAGCCAAACACCGCTTTTAAGTATTTCTAAAATGCGCTTAGGATTGTAGTATTTTTTCTTAATTGTTATTTCAGGGATTAGCTTTTGGGTGAACACATATTGTAATGCAATTGTAACACCACCAGCACATATTGCCGCGATCGAATAGTACCACATATGGGGTACAAATAGCCAAAATGTAGCCGCCAAAACAAGCACTCTAACAATATTGGCTGTCATTTGGGCTAATGAGTTCAAGTACAATTTATTCTTTATAAATGCTGCAACTCCAAAAACAACGCCAATTAAAGATATTGTTGAGCTAAAAAAAGCGAGGATAACAGTTGTTCGTACATCAGAAACCAAGTAATCTGGAATATTTATAAGGTACTCAATCCGAACACACAATATTACCGCTGCCCCCAGAACAAGAACCCCTAGGATTGTATCCGCAAAAAAAACTGATGAAAAATATTCTCTTACCTTTTTTTCATCATGCCTGTGATACGAGAGTGTAATAAATCTACCCGCCAAGGAGTTTAGTGCAACCGTAATAACAGATATGTAACTCACAAAATTATTAACAAGCCCAACAAATCCATACGCTTCATTACCCAACTTATTTAGTACAATTGGTGTAAAGAAAAAACTGATAATCAGGTTTGTTGCAAATACCATCATTTGTGCAACTAGGTTAACCAAAAAGCCACGATTATTGCTTTTCATATGTTTTCATTAATAGTCCTTTCTTAAAATTAATTTTAACTTCTAATTTTTTCAATATTTTTTTACCAAAATAAATAAGGGTATTTTGAACACCCGCTGTCTTCACTGAAAACCACAAAGACGATTTCATCTTATTTTCACACGACTGATACAATTTTTCCATCTGTTCCACGTCGTAGGACATCACCTTCCTTAATGCAACAGGTGATATAGCACATCCATGCGTTTTTGAGCGGACTCGAAGAATTTTAACATTGGAGCACATTTTTGCATATTTAGCCTGTTCAATGTCTTGCTCACATAAGGCTGGTTCAAAATAATATATTGGAGAATCCCCCAAATACATATATGCTTCTCCAAAGCAATGTCCATTTTTTGAATACAGTTCCTTCAGAAATGGATTAGTATCCACATGTGTCCAATGATGCAGTAATGAAAATTGACCTGCAAAATCTAAGCAATAGCTTGCTTTAAGGGATGAAGCTAATATTGCAGCTATAAACCCACCAGAGGAAACACCAACCGTGATTACCTGCATTCCTTCCGTTTCCTCTCTCATTTTCCTAATAAGAGCATCTATCGTATTATATTTTGCATTTATCCCTACAACATACCAACTCAACCATATGTCTCTTATATAAATTATTTTTTCATGATCTATATCCTGCGTTATATTTTCCCATTCAAATTTGTCTTTATTTACTACTTTAGATACAAAATCCTGTCTATCATCCTTTTTATAAAGTGAATTCGAGGAGCAAAAAATATATGCTATTCCATCTTTTTTTCCATGGCGAATCTTTATATTATCCGTTTCACTATTATAATTCCCTTGCAACTCTGAATTTTTCCAATCCAGAGTTTTCCAAACATCACCATTCATCGTTATTGTCCTGCACCTTTTCTTTCTCCCATGCTAAGCCAACAAAAGCAAGCAAAATAATAAACTTAAGATTTAATGTTATTTCTACCATTGAAAGCATGCCAAAAACATATATTCCACATAGAAATGCGTAGTCGCTTTTTTTTCTTCCCTTTTTAATCATTTCACACGACACAAGGAATACCACAATAGTACCTATTAATCCATATGACACAATACTATCAAATATACCATTTTGCGCATTATAAATTGGTAATAAACTATTACTCGTCAATCCTTTCAAGCATACCCAATAGTTGTGATCCAGCCCATAACCCAACAGATAATGTCCACTCATCATTAAAAAGAATCTCGCATATGCGCCCATTCTGCCCGTCAAGGTTATATCTTTTCCTAAAGTATTAGTGATAAAGTTATTAACAACCGGTATACTAAGTACCGCACTATTGACCACTAATAATAAATCCAATCCAATTGTTAGTAAGACAAAAAATGTCGGCTTCTCTACTATGCTATAGATTCTATCCTTTGTTGCCATTAAAAGTGCAAAAATAAAGAAAGAAAGCATACCAGTTGTACAGTTTACAGAAACTGCAACCACAATAGACTCCACCAAGAGTCCTATTAGAACTATCCGATTTCTTTTTCTATTTAAATTATGCGTCGCACAAAATAACAAAAGCAAGTATAAATGTGTATAGCACACATTAAATTTATTGCCTACTAAATACGCGTCATTATGAAGCAAAAATGAAAATCGAGACGGAAAAATGATCATTAATAAATCATTCAATATACAAATCACAAAACAGCAAATGTATATTATCTTACATCCCATATATACTTTTTCATTTTCTCTAATAATTTCTACGAAGGAAAAAGTTTCAAGAATAGTAAATGCAAAAATAAGCACACCGACATAATCAGTTCCTTGAAGCCCACGATTTATGAATGAGCTCATTCCAGACACACATGCAAAAAAAAGCAATCCGGCATTAATTACCCGGTATTCTTTTTTCATTATCGCGTGCGCATATTTTAATATAATAACCCCGCCCAGTAGAAGCATTAAAATTTTTACATCTCTATAGTTAGCAATATGAAATATACTGATATTTATAAACGCAGTGAAGGCTATAACCACTGCTAGTAATCCCATTTCCAAATCTATGTATTTAACTTTCATCGTTACCTCTCTTTGGGAATCGATATGTTAGCACGCAAATAGTTTATGCTTTTAGCTTTTTCTTGTTCGCGGATTAAATCCACTGATTCGTAATCAATTTCAGATGTCAAATTAGTTTCAAGGTTTCTTACATCTTTTATTAATTGATTCTCTAATTGTAAACGATGCAGTAAATCTAAGAGTTTCTCTTGATTAGTTGACCCAGTATTGGATTTTGGTCTACAAAAAGTTCCAAACTGTTTATGAAAAATGACAGAAAAAATCGTTCCATGAAATGTATCTGTCACAATATAATTTGCTTTCTTAAAATAGCCCAAAATTTCATCTGGGCGGCATACAATATGTTGATCACAAAAATCTTGATAATCGCACAAAGATATAGTTTTTAATTTATTTTTATGTGCAAACTCAACTATCGCTTGCTTTTCTTCTTCCGCAAAACGACCCGCATAACCATATACAATAATAAAGTTCTCTATATTAGCCTCTATCCAAGGTTCATTTTCTATTCCTGAAACTAGAACAGGATCAAGATTCAGATTAGATTTTACACCACAAAGTTCTTCCACTATACTGTATGAATTATTGTCTCTTACAGATATAGCATCAAACCTTTTCAAGTCGTTTTTAATTTGTGCGTCAACTTTATAAGAACAAAGTTTTTCATAGGTTGTACTTCCAAAAGATGCCGCGTATGTGATCAGTCTACGCGCTCTATTATTCTCACCGAAAAAGTCTAAAGCAAATCCAACTTTAGGATTTCTTTGAGTACAGTTAAAGACCTCATCGCTTCCTACTATGAGAACATCAACTCTCGTATGGTATGCTTTAAACTTTGAAATTCCTAATATAGGATAACATTCAATAAATTTTTTCTGCTGTTCTCCATATTTTCTCAAAATGTGGAATTTTATGCCATCTTTAATTTCCTGATAAAGTAATTCTTGTCTTTTTGTTTTATCGTTTCGATCTTCAATTAAGACATTAGGTTTATAGTCAACAAAAACCACTCTGTGACCTAACGATTCAACCATCTTTTTCAGTGAATATGCTTGCATAAATGATCCATAATTCACAATTCTTTGCATTGAAAGGATGCCTACTAACATGATTTTCTCCTCTTCATACAACTATTTCTTTTTTATACACACCTTATACAGTAATTCAAAATAGTATTTTCTTTCTCCCAATGGCACAAATCTATTTAATATAGCTGTACTTAACTGCGTACGAGCTAGTTCTTTTACCCGTTTTAAATCTTTTTCACTTATCTGTGCAGCATCTGAAGCGCTCTGCAATAAAGCACATGTACACCTAAATAAAAAATATTTTGCTTTTTCCTCAAGTTCCTTGTATGTATCTCTAACAAACTGACAATTCAATTTTGCCTGTTCATAAATATCAAACTTTTGTGTAGTAAATGGTTTATTGCATATACTATTTTCTCGAATCAAGTAATTATATAAAGGCATTCCTGTTAGAACAATCTTATCACTTTCACTAAATAATTTAGACGTAAAGTTCAAATCTTCATGAAGTACCCCAAATGGATATCTACGCCCTTTGAACAGTTTCACCTTATAAAGTTTATCCCACGCTGCCGAATCACAACTATCCCATACAAGTAGTTTTCCTATCGCCTGACAAGGTGATAATATTTGTTCTCTATCCAAGATAAAATATGGCGTTTTTGTACCATCGCTTTCTTGAACCACATACCTTCCGCAGCATGAAATATCCGCCTCGTTTATGCGCATTCTTTCCTCAAGAACCTCATACATATTTTTTTCAATGTAATCATCGCTGTCAACAAAACCTATAAGTTCACCCGTTGCTCTATCCAATCCGGCATTTCGTGCATCAGAAAGTCCACCATTTTTCTTATGTATAACTGTTACTCGATTATCCGAGCGCGCTAACATATCACAAATCTTACCACTTTCATCTGTCGAGCCATCATCCACCAATATAATTTCAAGATTTTTATAAGTCTGCTGTAAAATACTTTCAACTGACTTTCTAACATATTTCTGTACATTATATACTGGAACAATAACGCTAATCAGCGGCTTATTTTCCATCCTTATCTACCTCTCTATTTTTTTGCGCAATTGATCTATAAATATCGATTAAAGCACTCAGATTCTGGTTCGCATCATGAGTTGTTTTTGCATGTTGTTTTGCATTTTTTGAAAATTCAAAACATTTTTCCTTATTTTCAAATAACTCCATCGCATAAAAAGCTAACATATATGGTGCGTCATGTTGGTATAAAAACCCTTCTTCATTATGCGTCAACATGTTTTTCACTCCACCAACATCAGAACTGACAACAGGAGTTCCTAAAATCATTGCTTCCCCTACAGAATTTGGGGAATTTTCAATTGATGAAGGAGAAGCAAATACATTTGCCAACAAATACTGTTCCTTCATTTCTTCGGCATTTAAACTTCCCAAAAACACAATGCTATTTTCCAGACTATACTGTCTTATAAGTTTCTCTAAATAATTAACATATACAGACCTTTTTTGTTTTTCAATCCAATTTCTACTCAGTGGGCTTGTCCCTGTTACATATAGTTTCACATCTGGATAGAATCTTTTAATTATATTTAAGGCTTCAAGCATATAATGCATTCCCTTAATACTGTTGTACCCTTGACTCATGAAAATGCTATGCTTTCTGCATTTTTCATAATTCCATTCTCCTACATAAAACTCCGGTCGAAGAGTTTCATTGCAAAAGTGGTATTCTGCAGATGGATTAATCTCCATTGTACAAGCTCTATCCCAATCTGTTCTTCCCATAATATGATGGACTTTTTGGATTGCCTGAACCTCATATGTTCCTCGTAATTCCATCTTCTTTTGAGCCATACGTAGGTTATTTTGCCTAATAAAGTCTCGAATTGTCCATGAATCTATTACTCTTGTTGGCAAATTGGCATATGTATGTTTTGCATAAACTGATACCATTCCTTGAATAGAGATAACTACTTTCTCAATAAGTCCACATTCTTCTGCCGCTAAAACAGCAGACAAGCTATGTCCATACTCTGTCCCCATTATATGTATAACATTAATTTGTGGGATATCCTTTAAAATTTCTTCAAAGATACGCTGGTGTGACTCTTCAAACTCCCAATCATACCTTTTTGTCTTTGGATATCCATAATATTGAATATTATCAATTTTTCCTTTTATAACTTCTTTAGTTTTTCTTTGTGGAAAAACATAGAATATATTGCATTCTACAGTTTGCAACATCGCTATCGCTGCACTTACCCAGCCTTCTTTAGGCGAAAACGGCAAGTTTAATGCTTCTGTTATTTTTTTTATTGGCGCATTACTAAAAATTACGATATTCACTCTTTTTCCCTCACATAAATCTATTTAAACAAACTTTTTCACACAGATTACAGTGGATACAAGTTCCATTATCTATTACCGGATAACGGAACCCCTCTCCATCCAATTCCATCGAAATTGCATGTACTGGACAAGCACTTTCACACGCCCCACATCCACAGCACTTCGCTCGTGATTCAAATGCAATTCTCTGCATTTCATTCAATTTCAAATAGGTTCCATTTATCTCCGGTTTCATTAAGTTTCGCCAGACTCGAATACACTTTCGAATCGCCTTTTCTGTGAATGAAGTCTGTGTGTATTTTTGTGGATTTTCAAACACCTTCTCCGGGCATTCTGCTATCGCAGCAAAGACTTTGCTGCGGTTAAATGGAATTCCACACGACTGAAAATAATTCGAGTTATTTCGCACTGCATCGTCATAAGTAATCTCTGCTAGTTCGATGTTTTTATCTACCTTGCTTAAGAGCGCCATGCCTTTTTCTGTATTGACCATTACCACAGAGCAGCCAAGCTTCGCATCTTCATCCTTAATTCCCCAGTAATCCCCTAAAGTCAGATCTGAACATCTTTTATTGCCCTTTGCACTGCAACGATGACACGATGGCCGTAAAATTCTATTCGCCAGAAATAACTTCATATACCTGTCATCTTGATGCTTCTGAAAATATTCCGTTCCATTTTTAAACAGAATTCTTGTTCCGTAATCTCCCCATGAAATAGTCTTATCACGGAAAGATATCGTGCTCACCTTTCTGTCCTGTGCAATCCATTCCAGATATTTTTCCCAAACGCCTTCACTCGGTACTCCATGGCAAATAAAATCAACTGTAAATAGATTCTGGTACTCCTTCTTATTCAGAAATGCTTTTAGTGCATTACACTGACATGGTGTTCCACAAAAAAGCACTTTATGCCCCTCTACCAGATGCTTTTTTACACTAGAATACACCTGATTTGCTTTTGCCTGGACATACTTGCTCCCCATGAGGCGCTCTACTTCATCCTCAGTTTCTGCACCTTCATATTGAACGGTTCCATCTTCTTGAAACGCTACTCCGAATACCACTCCACCTTCTGAGAGAACAGTCTTTGCCACTTCATAAAACGCTCCCCCAGAAGAACTTTTATTTACAACTTTCTCACTTTTTGACCATGCTTTATAGCATTTTTTATACTGTAAACTGTTTGTAGTAGTCATCAGCACTGGCCCTTTCATTCTCTAATACTTTATTAGCTTCATCAATATTATAAGTTCCAAGCTTTTCTAAACTCACATTTCCCATATACACGCAGTTTTGTAAGTTGTAGCGTTCAACCAGTTCCGTAATGCGAGTGTTCATTTCTTTTCCCCCCGCACGTTCAAAGATAACCACTCTCTTATTCAAAATCAAAGCCAACATAATTGCGTGAAAAGAATCCGTATATACACACTCTGCACTATTGATATAAGCAACAAATGTCAACGGATCACATGCAGCTTCCCTACTTTTACTGCTTCTCGATACATCAATAACACACCATCCGTTTTTCTGTGCCTCATTTTCAACTTTCGGAAAGTAATTTTCCTGATACTCTCCCAAAAAATAAACAAGAGATATTTTTTCTTTTTGTGACACTTCTTTTCTTGCAACCGCTCTTATCCAGTCTGCTTTGCTAAGCATCACTACCGGATCACAGATTCTATGCACATTTTTTCCAGTCAAATCCTTGGCAATCCTGCATCCACTTTCTTCTCGAACTGCAAGATTCCCTATTTCTAGAAGTTCCGGTTTGATTTTATTCAGATAGTCTCTGTCTGGTGAATCGGTTCCAAAGCTTGGTGAAAAGCATATCTTACTATTAGGATCGCACTCCGGGAACATAGAAAACCAAACAATTTCATTCCAATATGGTGCAAATATCTGATCGCCGCCAATACCGAAATATGCGCTTTGGGTAAGCATTCTATTTAGTTCGTCTTGATTCTCAACATAAACGGTTTTGATTGTTTCTTTTGTAAACAGCCACGATGCATAGGACTTATTGATACTTTTCAATCTATTAGCCTTAGAAATAAGGTTTCCAATATGGAAAGTATGAATTAGTTCCAGAATACGATGTTTTGGAATTTTACCGCAAACAAATGAATACTCTACTGCTAAAGTAACCGGTTCCATCCCCATCTTTTTGCAAATCATATGTACTGCATAATTCTGCAGTCTATTTCCAAAATTACCATAGTCTACTGGCGTCGCGATACAAATCTTTTTTCTCATTTTCCTTTACCTGCTCAAATACTTATATCGCATTTTATAATATAACGACTTGAATCTTGGATTGCTGCTAATCTTACTTCTTATTCCAGGAAGAGTAATCGCATGCATAACCGCAAACTTCATCTGTTCAACTTTTGTAAAATGCGTTTGGTTGATTTTTCTTGTTTCCTCGGCAATAATTTGTCGGACATCTTCACCTGAAGATATTCCACCACCTTTGTAATTGCATACAACCATAGGCATCCTCACAAATCGCATTTTTGCTTGAACAAATGCGTAGACCATCCACTCTCGATCTGCTGTTATTTTATATTGGGTATCATAACCTCTTTCTTTTAGGTAAGAAGTTTTGATAACCATTGCCTGATGGCACATCGTGGTTCGATAACAGAAATACTTTGTAACCTTCTCCGGCCCATAGTTCATTACACCAGATGACAACGTGTGACTCTTTCCGTAGTAAAAATCGCCAGGATTTTTCTCGATGAAATCTGCGATTAGCTGCAATGTCGACGGTTCATACAAAGTGTCGCCTGCATTAATAAATAGGCAATAGTCGCCGGTTGCATAGGCAATCGCCTGATTCATCGCATCGTAAACACTTTTATCCTTTTCCTGATAAACACAAACCTTTCTATTTTGAGGAAGCTTTTCGATTGAACAATCTTTAGAAAAGCCATCTTTTACAATAATCTCAAACTCATCATATGACTGTTTCAATGTACTCTCAACAGTTTCCAATAAATCATTTCCAGCGTTTAGGCACACTGTTATGATACTAAATTTAATCATTTTCCCATCCTCCGCAAAATATTTCTTGCAAAGCTTTCCGCGCCAATTACAGATATCGGATATTCTACCCCAATGGCATTTTTGATTTTCCTATTAAGGCATCGATATTTTTTTAGATTTGTTTCCATAAAACTATCAGGTTCTATGTATTCCATTTTTTCGTCGTTCAGAACTTTCAAAAATAAGCGATTCCACTCTTTGATTATCTTATCTGGCGTGAATTTTTTGCATAGCTGAACGCCGTCTCTCCCGTATTGCTCATTAAGTTTATCGTTCTTCAATAGCATTATAATGTCTTTTGCAAAATCATCTGTATGTCCATAAAGCAGTCCAGTCTCTTCATTCAAAACGGTATCTAAAAATCCACCTTTTGCAATGGTAACCACTGGCACACTCATACTTTCAAAATCGAGTGCACTAATTCCAAATGTCTCAGTTCTTCCCGTAGGATTAACGACACCTACACAAGTATTACGAATCACATCATTCTTTTCGACTCCAAGAACGCCCCAAAAATGTACAGACGGCATAATGCTTCCATCAATTTCAGTCAATCCTGGCATAAACTGCCGTTCATATTCCTCATCTGCAATGCCATATCTGCCGAGTTTTGAATCTCTCCCGTACAGCTTTCCGCTACCAATAACATTCAATTCTGCATCTGGCACTTCTGCCAAAATACTTTTCCACGCTTGTGCCAAAACATGGAATCCTTTGAGTGGCACTAGCGATCCAATATATGTCACCGCATGATTGGAGTTTTCTTTTCTTGCCTCATATACTGGTTGTGGGTACATATTATAGATGTATGTAGATTTTTTGATTACCTTGTGATCCACATAACGATCGTACTGTTGTCTTCCCACAAAAACATTAGCTTTTACATAACTGCATCCTGATATCTTATTACAGAAATCACTTAAATAAAAATTGTGTCCCCAGAGTATAGTCTTAATCTGATTTGTTTCTATCATTTTAAAAAAATCTTGTGAAAGAGGTTCTCCATGATAAACAGCACTGATAAGCAACATATCCGCTTGAGTCTTCTTAAATACATTGCCTATCTCCATTGGACCAGACACAATTTCTACAGCATTAGTTTTCGGAAACATTCCTTGTTTTGTTGCAAACAGGACAACCTCATCATTCGGATATTCCTTTTTATATACTTGCGCCAAAAGCAAAATACAGTATTCCGTTCCGCCAATTCCTGGATTTCCGTGCTCTGGATTACGGCAATCCACCCCTAGAATATTTTCATTATCTATGAAAATTGCAATTTTCATGATTACATCCTCACAAATGCTAACAGTCGATTTTTGAATTCATCATCATCTGCTTGAACTTTTCGGATTTCCTCCGAGTAAGCATTTTCTCTTTTGCTTAAGTGGACATACCATTGATATACGTCATCCGCATTACCCAATTGAGGATCCAAGCTAAAAACATAGTTTTGATCACGCATGAGATTTTCCATGTGCGATCCCTTAGTAATAATCATAGGCAACCCATATCGCATACCGTCATATAATTTTACGGTTGTTGCCAATTTTTGCTGTCCATCATTTTCATACATATTCATCAAAATATCTGTGTGGGAAACAAATCCAGGTATTTCATCCGTTGTGTACTTTCCTGTAAAAATGATGTTCTTGAAATTATTTTCATCACAATATTTTTCAAGTTCTTCAGTTTGTCCTGCCCCATGATAGACAACTTCAAAACGTAAATCATTTCCAAACAAGTCAATAATTCGTCGATTGAAGTCTGCTTGTCTTACCATTCCCCAGTATACGATGCGAATTTTTTCTCCAGATTCTTTTTTTACAGGGCAAAATACAAGTCCTTCGCTACAGTTGTGAGACATTATTAGCTTTTCATTATCTCCCAAAACTTCTTTGAAGCCGAGGGAAGATATTGCTGTAAAATAAGAAGAATCGATTATCTTTTTGATTATCTTTTTGAGTACAGGATTCTTTTCATAGGTCAAATCTCGATAATCATAAATATACCGAATCTGCTTTCTGACCTTCGAGGAAAACAGATACATGGGTAGTGCCGCCTGTGTAGTAAACAGAATCGCTTTATCATACTCACCTTCGTCAAGCACTTTTCTAACGAAAGCAATGTATCGTAGGTACCCTTTAACCTTTGCCAGTTTCGAGCCATAATAACTTGTCTGAAAACTATATCGAATGACATTTCCATTAAATGGGCGAACGATTTTTGCCTCTTTTTCGCGTTCCCAATAAACCACATCATACTCAATTTCATTCTCATCCAGTATTTCTGTATATTTATAGAGAAACTGCATAAGATACAAATCATGAAACGCAATCAAGCAAATTTTTCCCATTCTAGGCCCTCACACATTTAAATTCCTTATTACCTTCGCCGGGTTACCAGCAATCACGCAGTTGTCCTCGAATTTACCACTCACTACTGCGCCAGCACCGACCACACAATTATCACCCAGCACTGTGCCCTTCAATATTATCGAATTGCATCCAATAAAACAGTTTTTTCCGATGTGGATTTCTTTTGCCGGAATCAAATCCGCCATCTCCCCAGGATGTTCCGAATGCATCTGTTGCAATCTCTGCTCTGGATCAATGGGGTGGAAATCGTTATCCAGAATCTTCGTGTTGCCGCCAATTGATGTATCATCACCAATGTAGATACCTTTTCGTGCATATATCGTTGCACCAGAGATTCCCACATGATCACCGATTTCAATTACTGCGCCCGGCGTACGAGTAACAATTATCGTTCTGGAATACAATCCAACCAAATTGCTCAGAAATCCGCTGTTTATACTTACATGCTTGCCAAGCTTAAGAGTAGCACCTTTTTTATTGAAGATGATTGGAAACCCTTTCAGCAGCAGATTATCCCCATACTGCACTTTGGTCATCTTCATCAGCACTTTGAACCAATTGCTGTTCATAATATCTCTCCCGGTCAGCTTCTGATAGAGAAATAGATAGCCTTGAACACTTCCCATCCATAGGACTCAAACCAGTAAAGTACAGAATATCCATTTCCACGATAAGCCTTATATTTTTCTTTTGCACGACCGAGCACTTTTTTCATATTCGTGTTTGTGCTTACACCGTCTGCAACGAAATTAGTAATCACCTTATCGATAACTCGAATCTTCACACCTTGCTTCCGCATTTTCAGATACAGGTTAAAATCTGCATACGCCGGGAAGGTTTCATCAAATCCGTTTTGCTTATACAACTCCGTCGACAGAAACATACTCGGATGATTCCAGTGGCGGCTGGTGACAATGCCGTGCTCATCATTCTTCGACATCTTATTTGTCACAGTTCCATTTGGATTGATATAGTGCAAACCGCCGTATGTCAATTCAAACGGCTCTTCCTGATAAAATGCATTGATGTTTTTCAGTGCATCAAGTTCATACCAATCGCCAGCATTCAGGAAGGAAATGAAATCACCTTTTGCTGCTTTCACACCTTTATTCATCGCATTGTAGATACCTGTATCCTTTTCACTGGTAACCACAAAGGAAATGCCTCTTTTCTCAAACTGCTCTTTATAGGAATCAATAATTTTCAGCGTATTATCCTTAGACTGACCATCAAAAATCAGATATTCATAAGGCGCATATTCCTGATTGAGAACTGATTCGACTGTCTTCTGAATGACAGCTTCACCATTAAACACAACCGTAACGACTGTAAATTTCAGATTCATTTGCGTCCTCCTCAATACAGTCCCTGCTTGTTGCAATCTGCAAACCAGTCTTTGAAGGTATCTTCAAAACTGTAGTGGAACTTATAGCCACTTCCCGCCAGCTTCTTGCCACAGATATTCGTACTCACCATCAGCTTCTTAACTCGTGCTGGATGAATACCAACCTTTTTTCCACCAATCGGTCCAAGAATCGTTGCTGCTGTCATCAGCAGTCCACCGGGAACCAGCGGAATATGGCGCTTCATACCGGTAGCAGCCTGCATGGTTTCACAAATCTGCTCGATGTTATAAGCAGGTTCAAACGTGCAGTTGTAGATACCTACGCCCGGGAAGTCATTATCGATCATTCGATACTTAAAGAATCGCACAAGTTCTTTCACATAGATGCAAGCCTTAACGGTATCCTTGCGACCAGCATAGAAGAAATACCGCTTTTTCTGACCGTTATAAAGACGAGTCATGTTGCCATGTTCACCCTTGCCGTACACAATACCCGGACGAACAATCGTCAGTTCTCTACTCGAATCCTTGGCCTGCCAAATCTGATGAATTTTCTCAGCCACCAGCTTGCTGATACCGTACGGAGTGTTAGGAGTAGGCAGTGTATCCTCTGTCTTGAGTTCTTCCGCTGCACCATACGGAGCAATAGAACTTGTGAAAAGAATCTTTCTGATGCCATGCTTTTCGGCAAAGGCCGTCACATTCTCTGCACCATAAATATTGGTTTCAAAGTATGCATGATCAGGGTGTCCCGGAGTCCGGTGTACCGCAGCAAGATTAAAAATCACATCGTCTTTCGTAGGCTCAAAATCAAACTCAATCGGCTTCCGCACATCCAGACGGATATATTCTACGCCATCGTTTTTCTCAACGATTCCGGGCACAACGCCTTCTTCGCCGGGCATCACAATATCAAGATCGTAAATCTTATCGCCAGACTTCACACATTCGCTCTTCAACAGATGAATCAAATGAGTAGCAATAAAGCCGGAACCACCGAAAATAATATAATTCATGTATCTTTCTCCTTCTTTATTTCGCGCCATCCTTACGAAGAACTGAAACAACAGTCTTA
>ULQM01044131.1_pt1 | contig 35950 bp, 42 predicted proteins | sample 1954451 | NCBI WGS metagenome assembly ULQM01 (sample SAMEA4835655, study PRJEB28245) | human gut metagenome | biome: gut microbiome; material: fecal sample | place: Denmark | collected 2008 | reverse complement strand
AGCCTTTTAGCGACTTTTACTCCTTAATAAAATGTTCAATAAAAAAGTTGGAAGACTATAAGTGTTTGGTATTCAGCCCTAATATTCCTTTGGAATAAAAACGATAATCAATAGAAACTGATTGAGCTTTAATTATTAAAGTCATATATAATATGATTTGTACTATACTGCTAATATCATAAAAGAAGGACGCAAAACAAAAACGCCCATCAATAAACGACAAAAGTTTTTTGCTGATCTGGTTTTTGTTGGGTTGTTTATTATATCTTGTAGCGACATTTCGATGGGATAGGTAAGGAGTTGAACGAATATTTTTTCTCTTATTTTATGCAAAATAATGCAGAAATGTTAGCAAAAGTAATAAAAATGCAACAAAAAGCAATAATTTATGGGATTTTTTGCTTGATATTGTAGAAAAAGTCTTACCTTTGCAGCGGATTTGAGAGGATAAGCGTTAGAAGACAACCAAAGATGAGAAATCATCATGCTGGAAAGGAGCATTCTTTTCTTTTCCAAAAGATTCACTTTAAACAACTTTTAAAAAGATTCGATTATGAAAGTAGCAATTGTTGGTGCAAGCGGTGCAGTAGGTCAGGAATTCCTGCGTATCCTTGCTGAGAGAAATTTCCCAATGGATGATTTGGTGTTGTTTGGTTCTGAGCGTTCGGCTGGACGAAAATACAACTATAAGGGAAAGGACTATGAGGTGAAACTCTTGCAGCATAACGATGATTTTAAAGATGTCGATATCGCATTCACATCTGCTGGCGGTGGAACTTCTGAGGAGTTTGCCGATACTATCACCAAGTATGGTGCTGTGATGATTGACAACTCAAGCGCTTTCCGTATGTGCGACGATGTGCCATTGGTAGTACCAGAGGTAAACGCCGAGGATGCGCTCAACCGTCCACGCAACATCATCGCCAATCCAAACTGCACCACCATCATGATGGTAGTGGTATTGAAGCCTATCGACGACCTGAGTCATATCAAGAAGATTCATATTTCTTCTTACCAGAGTGCTTCGGGTGCTGGTGCTGCAGCCATGGCTGAGCTTGAGCAGCAGTATAAGGACATCATCGAGACTGGCAAGACAGACCATATCAACAAGTTCCCACATCAGTTGGCATACAATGTCATTCCTCAGATAGACAAGATGACTCCTAACGACTATACCAAGGAGGAGATGAAGATGTACAACGAGACTCGTAAAATCATGCACTCTGATGTTCGCACCAGTGCTACTTGTGTACGTGTTTCCTCACTTCGTTCTCACTCAGAGAGCGTATGGTTCGAGACCGAGAAGCCATTGGCAGTAGAGGACATCCGTAAGGCTTTGGAGGCTGCTCCTGGCGTAACCGTAAAGGACGACGCACAGAACTATGTATATCCAATGCCTTTGGAGAGTGCGGGTAAGGACGATGTCTATGTAGGCCGTATCCGCAAGGATCTCGCCGATGACAACAGCAATACATTGTGGCTCACAGGCGACCAGATTCGCAAGGGCGCAGCGCTCAATGCCGTTCAGATAGCTGAGTATTTGATCAAAGTAGGTAATGTGAAATAAGATACATGCTTGAAAGATTCAAACTCTTGCTTCGGGATATGAACCGGGGCATTTATGAGAAAGAAACAGAAATATCGCTCTCGCTCCTTGCCGCTCTGGCAGGCGAGAGCGTTATTCTTTTAGGTCCACCGGGTGTGGCCAAGAGTATGGTGGCACGACAGCTGAAGTGTGCCTTCCGTGGAGCACGCAATTTCGAGTATCTCATGTCGCGCTTCTCTACGCCCGATGAGATCTTCGGTCCTGTGAGCATACAGAAACTGAAGACCTCCGATACCTATGAGCGTGCTGTGGAAGGCTATCTTCCTACAGCCGATGTCGTGTTCCTCGACGAGATATGGAAGGCGGGGCCTGCCATACAGAACACCCTGCTCACGGTCATCAACGAGAAACTGTTCCGCAACGGCATACGCGAAATAGAGTTGCCGCTGAAACTCCTCGTGGCTGCCAGCAACGAGTTGCCAGCCAAGGGCGAGGGACTGGAGGCGCTCTGGGACCGATTCGTCATCCGTATAGAGAGCCGTCCCATCCGGCAGGAGAATAACTTCCGTGAGATGCTGTTGGAGGTGAAGAGTGAAGAACAGAGTTCGGCTGCCGAAGGGAAAGCCAATTCAAATGCGATTACTGCCGAGGAGTATGCGGAATGGTCGAAGGCCATCGATCGTATAGGAGTGAAGGAGGAGGTACTCGATGCCATTTCTGCTATCCGCAAATCCTTGAGAGCCGTGAATGTGGATGAGGCTGCCGAGCGCCGTCATGTGTATGTGAGCGACCGTCGTTGGAAGAACATCATGCGCCTGCTTCGTACTTCAGCCTTTATGCAAGATCGGGCGGAAGTGGCAGTATGCGATCTTCTTCCCATCTACCATTGCCTGTGGCAGGAGCCGGAGGAGAGGGATGCCATCCGTGCGCTCGTCATCAAAGCACTCTTTGCTCCTCATGCCGACAAGTTGGTAGAGATGAAGAATGCCCTTGCCGAGGACATCAAATATCATCGCATCCGCCGCAGTCCTGATGAGGGCAGGGATTACGAGGGCGAGATAGAGAGCCTCTCTGATGCCCTGACTTCCCTGGAACGCCAGTTAGGTGACAACCTCTTCGTTTCTTCCGACGACAAGACCGAACTCTCGTCTTATCTTCGCGACTTCTACAGAGAGCTGGCCTTTACCCGTCAGGACACGATGAAACTGTATGAGATGTAAAAGAACATCCCATAGGGCTTATGTATGTTGAGGGGGATGGTTACAGTTTGGTCATGTGGTAGCCCAATGCCTTCAGTTCGATGGTGGCTCCCATTAGGTACATCTGCTGCAAGGCTGCGATGTATGCACGGAATGTTTCTTGTGTGCCTGGCTTCAAGTGTTGGTGGCATAGGAGGTTGTAAGTGCGAGAGGCACATTCGGCAACTATGCCGCTGAGTTCTGTCTTTCCCTTGTCATCCAAAAGGAGAACTTTCTCGCAGATATAGTCGTCCATGTGGTCGAAGTCGATGTGGTCGCGGAGATACTTGTAGAGGTCTTCCGCCTTACTGTATAATTCCCAATCCTCGTCCCAGTACTTGGCGATAGCCATGCCGATGAACATTATCCATCCCAATGATACCGTGGGATATTTGCCGAACTCTCTCATTCCGTCGGGCAAGTAGCTTTCTCCTATCTTGGGACCAGAGCTCCTCGATGTCGGGCATCTCAGGAAAGTGAGCATCCACCCGGTCGATGGAGGTGAGGTGTTGTTGCTAGTCGTTATGGAACACCTGTTCTATGGAGAGGTTTGAAGATGATTCTGCCATGATGATAATTCTTTTGGTTTGATATGAAATATTTTGTTGAATGTAAAGTTAAGTAATATCTTTTGGATAGCAAAAAATATAGAAAAGAATTTTCAAAAACAACTAATTGTAGGTTGGCTTTGCCTCAAATTTCTCTGTTCTAAAAAAACGGGGGGAATGTGAAAAGTTTAGTGGTATCTATCTTATCTTTTATTTTCCGTGAGCTATATCAATACATTTCTTTCGCAATTCTTCCAACTCATCTAACTTATAAGGATTATTTTGAATGTTGATTATAGGCTTGTAGTCTCTAATTAATTGCTTTTCTATCTCTTTCAAGTTTTCTTTCCAAGATATATAGTTAACTAGTAAATGTTTTTTCATCCAATTTATTATCTCCGTAATATCTCGCTCTGAAAATTTATAGTTTCTACTCTCGCTTCCTCTTAAAGAACCATACTCTGGGGTATAGCCCAACATAGCCCCCAAACTTCTAAAAAATGTTGCGGGCTTTTTTAAATGTAGTTCTTCATTCCACAAACGCTTTCTAAGATTACATTCCGATATACCAATATAGAGTATATTATGTTCCCTTTCTATTAGTTTTTGAGCAAAAATCTTAGGGAGTTCATTGACGTCCCTCACCCTTATTGCATAAAATCCAGTAGTTGTTGGAATATCATCCTTAGAAATCTCATCAACCAATTTAAAATTATCAGCCCACATAAGCCCCCTAAACAATTCCTCCATACAAGCTTTATTTCCTACATTGGTATTCGTTAGCTCTATTTCTTCTGTTTTCTTTGAAAGTTGCATCAACATCCTCTCTTGCTCTGTATTTTTCTGATTATTACAAGAAATCTCACACATTTGGAATAATAGATTCACACAACTTCTTTCCGCTCCATTCAGTTTTCCCCCTTTGTAAGTCGCAAATTCTTTTATGAACTTAACTTTAGAAATTGATAATAATGAGTAAACCTCAAACTGCATATCTCTCATAAAATCTTTCACATGCTTCAATCCATTCAGTCGAGTTTCAGGACTTTTTAGTCCTCGTGACAAGATTTCATGTTCAGCCTCCTTGAATAATATTTCTAAATCCATATTCATTTCTATAAATTATATGTTTGATTTATATGTTTTTTTGAATTCTTTGTAAAGAAAGACTTTCTCCCTCTTTAAAATTTTACTTTTCTCTATTTTATCTTGAACCCGAGGATACATCATCTTTCTCAAAGGAATTACAGTTTGTGCAAAGAAAGCGTCCCATAACCCATTTGACAAAGGCTTAGCCGATTCTGAGGATATTTTCAGCCAATCATTTCTAATAACATCTAGCAAAGTATTAAAAGTCTTATAGGTTATGCAACCTGTTTTAGGATTCTTATCAGGATACTTATTTATTAAGTCCTCAAAATATTCCTTGAATTCATCAAGAAAATCTTGCCTATTAAATTTACAATTCTTTTGTCGCATCCTATACTTCTCTAAAAAATAGTTAGATATAGACTTATTATTCATGTCCTTCATCATTTTCATGATTATTTAACGTTATTAAAAACTCATTCATACCAAGAATTTGAAAAAGATATCCCCCATACTCATCCTCACAAAAAGAACTCCAAAGGCAATCTCGTAGTTTAAAATCATTAATATAGAAATGACCAGTAGGAACTCCTGTAATGTAAAGGTTGTGATAATGAAAATTAAAGCCCTTAAAATCTAAATTAATTTGAAATCCATCTTTCCCATCCCAATTACCATTAAGATAGAAATCAGGAAGATGACTGTCACATCCAGGCATAAACAATTGCGTTGCCATATTTTTAATAAGTTCCATACGATTTACATTGTAAACATGTCCCTTAGACAAATACGTTAAGTCTAATTGTGACCTACCGATATTAAGTTTTGAAACTTCCTCCGTTAGCATTTTATATATTTCCTTTTATGGTTTATAAGTCCTCTAAATCTCTATTCTGATGCTTCTCGTTATTGATGGCATCAATGTAGTCAATATGTAAGTTAAACCAATAAGGGTAGCGGATATAAGATTCATCTTTAGTGATAAAGAGGTCTATTTCTCCTTTGAAACCATTGGTTGATGGGGGTAGATTTGTCAAGTCCATACTTGGATTAAGTTGCTTTCCTTCGACTAGTACTGCAAATGATTCTTTGTCGTTTTGTTCACCATAATTACTATATGTCATACCATATTTCTGCAAAAGCATATTCTTTATTTTATTGTATTCTTGTTCTGCTATGTCTTCAGAAGTTCCACTAATGACAGATTTGACACGATAAACTATTTTGGTATGCTCGTCATAATAAACATAGATTACTACTTTGTTTCCCACGAACTTTCCTTTGAACGCACGGCATCCCATGGCTAAAGTATTGCTAATACTTTTGTCAAGCGAACAACCTTTTGTTTGCAATTTGGTTTGGAACTGTGTAATCGTCCCTGTGATAGGAATCCCCATGTAACTAAGATGTTCTGTTGTGTTTTGGGCAAAACTTATAATGGAGATAATGGCGAAAAGCCAAAGAATAATGATTTTCTTCATAACTCGTTGATTTTTAGAATTAATAAAAAGGCGTGCAACCATTCTGACACTGTCATTTCCACGGTTACCGCCAAGTGACCATACATACAACAAGTGCAGAATAGTCCACGCCTATAAGCGTGAACCTTCATGCGACTTGTTCTCGTATGTAGAATGTTTTGGCGGTATTCTGGAAATGAGAACAAGAGCCTAAAAGCTCAATATCTATATTTTACTCACAATGTCAAGGAGAACACTTGCTAATAATTGCGTTGTTCCATTAAGTTTATTTCTGTTTCTAGTTTTATTTTTTAGTTCAACAATCAAATTCTGTTTGCTTATAGAGCTATGAAACTCTGTAAGTACATTGCAAAGATAGTGATTTCTTTTGAAAATGCCCCAATTTAATGCTATAAAATTCAAGTTTCCTTCATTTCTTTTTGTTATTTTCCTTTTTTCTTTGTACTTTTGCCTTCAAAGAAGACAAATACATTATTATAATGAGTAACGAAACATCTCTTTCCCTGCAGATAGCGAGCAAAACGACATCATCATTTATCGCTTTAAAGACGGTAAGGTAAATGTCGCTCTGATGACCCGTGAAGGCAAGGTTTGGCTTAACCAAATGCAAATCGCCAAACTTTTTGGGACCTCTAAGCAAAGTATTAGTCATCATATAGCTGGAGTCCTGAAAGACAATGAGTTAGATAAAGATGCAGTTGTCAAATATTATTTGACAACTGCATCGGATGGACGCAACTATAAGGTGCTTTATTATTCTTTGGAGATGATTCTCGCTATAGGCTATCGTGTTCGTGGTGTTCAGTTCCGTCAATGGAGGAGGACTTGCGCTTCTTGGAGAATGAAATAAAAAACAAGGAATGATTAAAAAATCATATTCGCAATTCTTTGCTTGGTTATTTCAGGGGAAATGCGTATTTTTGCAATTGGACTTTATGGCAAATCCTTGTTTCTATAAAAAAGAGAGAACGTTATGAATGAACAGAAGAATTTGACTCCCGAGTTGGAGAAGCGTGTGCAGCAGGCGGTGGATAATTTCATGCAGGGGTATGGCTGCTGCCAGTCTGTAGTGGCTGCTTTTGCCGACCTGTATGGCCTTGACGAGAAGATGGCGAAGCGCATCGGTGCTGGCTTCGGAGGTGGAGTAGGAAGGATGCGGATGATGTGCGGTGCCGTGTCGGGAATAGTTGTCCTTGTAGGACTTGATTGCGGACAGACCGAAGGCGATGACCGCGAAGGAAAGTCGGCATGCTACAAGGTGGTGCAGCAACTGCTCGCCCAGTCGAAAGAGCAGAATGGCAGCATCATCTGTGCCGAGATCTTAGGACTGAAAGGCCATGAGAAAGCCCAGTCGAGCTATGTCGCTTCTGCCCGTACAGCCGAATACTATAAGTCGCGCCCATGCGCTGCCAAAGTGGAGAGTGCTGCCAGAATCTTTGCCGAATACTTGATGGCGAAAGAGTAAAATATGAACTACCAAACGAATAAGGACTTTGCCGAGGCACAGTATTACCTCAAGATGCTGGACGACTTCTGTAAGACAGGTCGGGTGATCATGCCCGAACTGCCGGCACAGGTCATGCCCTGGAATACGAAGGAAGACCCGCTGAAAGACTATCTCGTTCATCTCTTCAACCTGAAGATAACCATCGCAACAGGTGAGGAGGTGCAGAAGTTCATGCGCCAGGTGGTGAACAGCAAGATCAAGGCAAAGGTGTTCTACGACTGCGTGGGCAAGTTTGTGGTGGAGTGTGTGCATCATATCCGTTTCCAGCGGCAGCGTGCCTGGACTGCCTTTCATCGTGCCGAAGATGTGTTGTCGTGGACCAACTTTAAGCGTATGGACAGGCAGGTGTGGCATCCCTTGCTCAATCAGTTGGAGCAGGATTATGGTGCCGACGGTTTCGACAAGCCTTTCTTCGTGCGGCTGTTTCAAGGCGAGGGCGCTTCGAAGAGCGAGAACTGGGAACGCTTAGTGAGAGACTGGAAAGACTGTATCGAAAGACAGACACTTGGCAAACTGAAGAACTTCATCGCCATCAGACAGAACAATTTCGAGAGCGGACTCATCAAGATGATGGATCAGGTGACCCGAAACATCAAGGCCAAGGGAATACCCGAGAGCAGAGCCGTACAGGCTTGGGAACTGATGTCAGGAGGATGGACTGAGACAGAGTTTGAACGCAGGCTGAACCAGATGAAGATACAGGACCGCTATCCCGAAATCAAGGAGATAGTGGCAAAGATGGGTCGTGTGGCAGATGCCAATGGCAAGGACCGGCTCACTATAGCCTCGGGCGTAGACATGAAGATGGAGCATTCGGCAGGCAGCGACATTGAGGGCATCACCGTGGGCGACGACCTCAACTCCTTGCTGCCTCTCGAACTTGCACAGTATAGCGATGAGGACATGGAAGGACTCTTTATCTATAAGTATCGTACGCGCAGGCTGCAGACCTTCCGCTATAAGAGCGAGATGGCAAAGCCTTCACGCAAGTTGGGCTTCACCCATGCCTCGCGCAAGGGTCCCATGATTGTGTGTCTCGACACTTCGGCAAGTATGTATGGCACCCCTGAGCGAGTAGCCTCCACACTAATCTCCCTGCTCGAAGAGACTGCCGAGGACCTGGAACGTGACTGTTATCTCATAGACTTTTCGGTCAATATCCATGCCGTCGACCTGATGGAGAAACGCCGGCTCAACCGCATGCGCAAGTTGGGTTTGCAGATACCTCAGTCTTCGGATGTGTCTGATGCAGAGAAGCCGCAGCGCCAGTCAGGCGCTTCTCATCTTCCCTTCATCGGTGGTGGCACGAATGCACGCAAGATGATGGAAGAGATGTTCTCTCTGCTCGATAACGACGGCTTGCGTTATGTCAATGCCGACGTGCTGTGGATCACTGACTTCATGATTCCGGGGCCTCCTCGTTTGCTGATCGATAAGTTCAAGGAATACCGCGACACGGGCACCCGCTTCTATGGCATCTGTATCGTACACGAGCAAGACAAGGCCGAGAATAATTCCTGGGAGCCTTACTTCCATCACATCTATACCATCACCTATCGACCCGTGAGGAGGTATTAGACGATTCTGTATTTGTAATTGAACTTTCGCATGTACGGAAGTTATAGAAGTTATCACTCCCTTCGGTCGTTAGAGGTTATAGCCAACAGCACAAAGGGAATGGGGAAGGGGCAAGTCCACAAAAGCATTTGTCCTTTAACTTCTCTAACTTCTTTAACTTCCCCATTTGCGAAAGTTGAGTAAGATGTTTCTTTTATTTCTTTTTCAGCATCATCATACGCGACTTTTCCTTTGCCAGAGCCTGCATGTCCACGGCAACATCGTCTTCGTCAACGATTTCCACGCCTGTCATCGTCTCTATCACATCTTCCATGGAAACCACGCCACGAAGGCAGCCGTATTCATCAATGATGATGGAGATGTGCTCTCGTTTTTCCAGCATCTTTTCCCATATCTGATACAAGGATTCGTCCTCCTTGAAAGAGAGAATCGGGCGTACCAGTTCGGATAATTTGGTTTGGAACTTGTCGTCCGAAACCTCCTTGAGCACCATGTCTTTCAGAACATATCCTACGATATAGTCCTTATTGTTGTCATAAACGGGGATGCGGGAGAATTTCCACTCTTTCTGCTCGTAAAACTCCTTGATGGTCTGATTGATGTTAGCCGATTCCACTACGATGGATGGTGTCATAACCTCTTTGGCTTTTACTCCAGCCAGACGGATGCAGCTTTTGATAATCTTGCTTTCTGATTCACGGAAGATACCTTCTGTGGTACCTACATCCACCATGGCAGAAACTTCTTCGCGACTCATGGTAGCCTGATGGCTCTTCGGTGTAAATACCTTTGTGATAAGCTCAGAGAGCAGTACCAGAGGATAGGTGATGAAAATGAGCACCCTGATGATCTTGGTAGATGTCATCGCCAGAGAGCGCCAATAGGAGGCACCAATCGTTTTCGGGATGATTTCTGAAAGCACCAGAATCAACAGAGTAAGAATGGCAGAAATGATTCCGAAGTATTCTTCACCAAAGAGTTTCATAGATTCAGCACCTACACCGGCAGAACCGATGGTGTGGGCGATGGTGTTGAGCGAAAGAATAGCACCTACCGGGCGATCTACGTTGTTCTTATACTGTTTCATCAACGAGGCAGTCTTGTTGCCTTGATTCTCCTTCATCGAGATAAACGACATCGGAGTAGATAATAGCACCGCCTCCAGGACGGAGCATAAAAAGGATAGTGACAGCGCACCTAAAAAATATAATATGATTAAACCCATGTAAATTTCAATTCGTTAATAATATGTTATCTGTAATGAGATAGATATTATTTTCGAATGTTGCAATGAAGGATATAATGGGCTACATTACATCTGTGATGTTTATTCAATATGGATATTGATGCAAATGACATTGTTGTTATATTTCAATCTGTTGCAAAAATAAGCAGAAAAACATGATTCCAATACAATCTTTTCGTAAATTATATAGTTTTAATATGTTTTTAGTAAAAGTATGTTAGTATCTGAGTTTTATCAATGTCCCCATAGGGCATACAAACCGGCAGTAGGGGCGTGTGATCACAAAGGATAATGCGATGAACAGAAGGGCTGTCGCAATGACAATCCATGAGGCAGAATGGAAGATGAATGCCGAAAAAGGCTCATAGTCAGTCCATTCGCTCCACACTCCTCCCCAAATACATACCATCAGCAATGCCCATATCAGCTTGCGCACTTTGTCAAGCCGCTTGATTGCCAAGGGACTCATTCTTATCTTGTATTTCATCCCTCTGCCTGCTATCTGCTGCAGCGAGCCGTATGGACAGACGTGGGTACAATAGTGCGACTTCTTGCCAAAGAGCGGATAAATGAAGGCCGTTATCAGCATGACTGTCGCAATGATGTTGCCCGATATCTCCATGCCATGGGCTGCGAAACCCAGCAGGGAAGAATAAGAAAGGCAAGTTCCGCACCAGAATCCAAGCACAATGACATTCAGTATCAGTTGACAGAAATGATACCTTCTGTTCTTGACAAAAAGCGGTAGGATGGCTGCCATCAGCACAACGCATATACCTGTGATGTTTCTTAGGGAGAACAGAGAAGAGCCGCTGTTATCAGAAGAAACCCAACTGCTGTTGCCTTTTCCTGATTCGTCGGTCTGCAGGTTGTTCTTGGCATATAGAAGTCCCCGTTGCATGTTTCCTATAATGGCTTTGGATGAGAATGTGGCCCCTGTTACGGCATCCACCTTCATGTTCATCGCCTCGTCTATCGTTCTGCCTTTCCATTTCTCAAACAGGGCAGAGGCATTGTCAAAGAATTCCTTTGTCTCGTCGTTCTTTAGTGCTACAATGTTCTCTACGACACCATTCTTGATGACGATGTTGAGTGGCACCTTTCCTCCATATCCTGTGATGTCTGATGCCAGCGCAGAAGTGTTGATGACGGCAGTTCCGTTTCCGAGTATGCGTAGAGTGTCATTGTTAGCAGCCTGTGGCTTCTGTTCAGATCGGAAAGAGTGTCCCAACAGTTCGCCATGCTTTACGATAGCCAGCGAAGAAACAATGACCAGACAGATGAAAAGACTTAATAACTGTTTTGTTCTGAAAAATGATTTCATGTCTCAGTCAGTTTTCCTATTTTCCCTTTTTATGTATTAGATAATACGAGATGCCCCTCTTTACGTTTTCCTTTACAGCATTGCTGGAGTAGGTGGCACCTGTGACACCATCGATTTGGACAGTATGCGCCTTTTTTACTTGCATGCCGTTCCATTTGTTGAGCAGACCCTGTTTTACCTTGTTGAAGAACTTGGGAGTCTCCTGATTGGCAAGTGCTTTGATTTCTACAATTTTCCCTTTCTTGATGTAGATAGCAAGTGGTGTGTTGCCGCGAAATCCCTTGATGTCTTTCCCCAGCGTTGTGGTATTGACGATGTAGGTTCCGTCTGCCTTCTTGGTCATGACCTCAGAGTGGGAACTTTTGGCTGTTGTTATTATGCTGCTGACCATTCCTATGCACAGTATTGCCGCAAAAATGAATATTCTTTTCTTCATAATTGTTTTTTGTTATAGAACTTTCGCTGAGTTCTCCACCCGGCGAGAGTTGAGTTTTATCCTAATTTTATTGTGTGCAAAATTACACAATAATTCTGTAATAAGCAATGCTGGTATTCAAAAATCATTATTTTTAGGTATTGCTTTACATATCCTCCATCGACAATCCTTGGTATCCTTTCCGGGCAGTATGCATATTGTATTTCATTTTCAATTTCATCTTCCCTCTTCATTTATTTCTCCTCCTATGTCAGTTTTTGTCTTAACAGGATTGTATTTTTGCCGCAGAATTGACAATAACTCTATATAAATAAGGTATGAATGCAGAAAAAAGGAGGGAGTGGAGTCCCTGAAATGTGAAATATAAGAGGAATCCATAAGATTTCTTGTTAAAAATTTGGTGGCTCATCAGATTTTTAATACATTTGCCATTGGTTAGTGACAGAGCAGGTGAAAGTCCTCGCTTGAAGTCGCTATGATGCAGAGAAACAAGATAATCTTGTGGACACGAGCAAACTATTCAGTTCTGTAGGTTGAAATCTGGTAAATTGAAACGTAGAAAGAACGAGAATTTGTTTGAGCGAGTCTACACCGTCATATGGTGTGGATTCCTCTTTCGCATTTTCTTTTCTACGGGTTTTACCAGAGCCTAACTTACAAGGAAGTGAAGAGAGTAGGGGTTCACGCCATTCTTTTTTCGCTTATGGACCATTATGAACTTGTTTGGTTCCCAGATATTTCCTACCTTTGCAACTTGATACACTTGCATTTGGGCAATTTGAAAGCAGCTTTCATTGCGCTCGTTTGCATAAACCATATAAGATAACTTAAAAACTGAATGCTTATGAGTAAGATATTCCAAGTAAAGCCTAAGCGCATCAAGCGCTCTAACGGTACAGTCCTCACTCCCGAAATGGTAGTGACAGTAACAACCATGCAGCACACCGCCACCCCTTTTTATAATGGAGCCAAGGAGGTGCAAGAAGCCTACATGCGCATCTATGTGTAATCCGAATGATTTTTTGGAGATACTGAAGTGTATGTTGATAAATATTAATGAAACATTTTAGATAATAAACATGGAAAAAATAAATAAAATTGCAAACATAGACGCAATAGTGAATGCTATAAAAGATAATAGCGAAGATGGCTTCTTTTTTATTCCTTGGATTGGTAAGAACTATTATAAAAAGGAATTGAAAGGAAAGAAAGTTTTGGTGGTAGGTGCGTCGCATTATTGTAATCATTCAAACATTTGTATTCGTCATGATAAAGAATTAAATTGTTCGAATTTTTATGATAAGAATAAATGTAGATTAGGATGTACTCATTTTCAAGATTGTACTGGTGGAAAAACTAAAGACTACAATGAAAAATGTATTTGGATGAAAAAGAATGATTATTATAGTGACGAACATAAGAAATTATGTGGAGTTATTGGGGAAAAAATAGGCGATAGTAATATGATTTCTGAAAAGTTGAATAGTACAACCTTAGGTGAAATATGTAATTTCTTAGATCCAAATTGCGAAGATAATGTATCATTTACAAGGTTTACTGATTTTTGTACTCGTTATTTTTACAAGGAATTGACGAATGAGATTGACTCCAAAAATAATTTTTGGAGTCATATAGCTTTCGTCAATTATGCTCAAAACTTTCAGCCGGCTTCAACCGGAAATAAGTTTAAAAAAAGTGACTTTGAAGCTTTCAAAAAGTATCTTGAAGTTTTGAAACCAGACATAGTAATTGTTTGGGGATGTGCTTTAGGCGGTGAATTGGAGAAGCGAGGATTTAAAAAAGAAGCTAAATTTTATGGCTATAATTGGGAAAATGAAGGAATACAGTTTGTAAACTCTTACCATCCATCATATAGTGGTTTTAAAGATAATGAACGCTTAAAAGAAGCTTTGAATACAGCATTTTAAAAAGCTTCTAAAGTCACAAATGGTTGATGTTTTTTAGATTATAAAATATAAATGAAGCAATTAAGAATTTTCCTATATAACATCATAACAATTGTTGTTGTTATGATTACGGTAAGTGCTTGTTCTGATTCCCTCGGTTCTCAGTGGGTGCGAACAACAGACGGAACCCTATTTTGGGCATCGTCTGCAGATACGACCATGTCTTTTTCATGGAATGGAGAGAACTTTGATAGCGTTGCGAACGGTAAGGGAACATTATCTGGTTTTGATTCAGAAGGAAACTCTCAGACCCAACATTTTAATATGTTTTATGGAGCGTCATCTATTGAAGATATAGTTTCAATGGATGATGGTAGCCGTTTTGTTGGTGGCATCGAAGACGATAAGATGGAAGGTTTTGGCGTGCTTGATAAAGGAACGGAATTATATATCGGTTCCTTTCATGAAAGCAAGCCAAACGGATATTTGAAATATTATAAAAAAGGTAAACTTTTTTATGATGGCAATTGGAAAGATGGTGCTTTTTGGGGAGAGGGTACTCTTTACAAAGAAGATGGGTCTATTAAAAGTGGTGAATGGAACAACGGAACACTTATACAAACTTTAGTAGACAAAAATCTCCCAGAAGGACATTATTATGGTTATGTTAGAAACGGCAAGCCTGATGGATTAGGCAAGATGAACTATGCAAATTCGTCTCTTTATGCAGGAAAATGGCATAATGGAAAATGGCATGGACAAGGCTTGTATGTGCATGGCGCTGATTCTATATATGGTGAGTGGAAGTCAGGAAAAATTTGTGGCGATGTTATTTATCGTACTCCGCAATTACTTTTTGAGGGCTCTTTTGTTGATAATGTTCCTGTTGGCGAGGGAAATTTGGCTTTGTCTGATGGCTCGTATTATTCTGGTTGCTGGCTTGATGGAAAAAGAAATGGTTATGGAGACATGGTGTTTTCTAATGGCGATTCTTATTTCGGTGAGTGGAGCAATAATACGTTTCATGGCACAGGTACATACAAATATACCAAGAAGCATGCTGTATACAAAGGCGAATGGTCTAAAGGATTACAGCATGGCAATGGCTATTACAAAGATTTAAACTTTGTATATAATGGTCAATGGAATCAAGGTTGGATGGATGGTGATGGGCATTTGTATTTTAAAAATGGTGATAAGTACGAGGGAACGCTGCACAACAATCTGTTAGATGGCATTGGATGTTATACTTATGCAAATGGAAACCGATATGAGGGTGAATTTGTTAATGGCAAGATAAATGGTTTAGGTGTATTCCAATTTAAGAATGGTGATAGATATGAAGGTGAATTCGTAAATGGCAAGATATATGGCGATGGCACGATGTATCTTGTCAATAAGAAGGAAACTGTAGCTATTACTGGTTTTTGGCCTGCCAATGGAAGTTTTCCTAAAGAGGCAAGCATATTATTTGCTAATGGAGACTTGTATGAAGGACCTCTGCATAATGGAGTGCCAACAAAAGAAGGTACATGGATATCTGGCAAGAAACGTCAGGCTAAGTTGAGTAAAGTAGAAAAGTCGTTCTCTCATCAAGCTAACGAACTTTATAAAAAGCATAGAGAAACCATAAATAGGTGTTTAATAGGTGCTAGTGCAGTTGTTTCCGCAGTTGAGGTGGCTGCAGCATCAACTGGCGTTGGTGCGCCAATTGCAGCAATGGCACATGGCGTAAATGTGGCTATTAATGCGGCAGATGCTGGTATGGCAATAGCGTCTGCTTCTATGGATATTGCTGAAAATGATTATTTGGGTGAGAGTAATGATGAGGCTATTAAAACATTAGGGACAGAATTAGCTTTAAATGCAGCTAGTATATTAGTGCCAAAAGTTGCTAAGGGTACCCTAAAACTTTTGAAAACGGGAGTGAAGAACATAAAGAGAAGTCCTGTGGCAAAACAATTGTTAAAGAAATCAGGTTCACTCCTTCTCAAGAAGTCTTCTCTGAAGTTTGTTCGAGGCAAAGTAATGGGCAAGGTTATCCGTTTGGAAGTTTCAGTTAATAAAGGTGTTCAAAGCGTAGAACAGAAGCTTGTCACGGGTAAAAATACATACAAACCCATGTATGCTTTGAGGCGCTTGCTTACACGCCTAAAGGATCAAACAGTATCATATTCTTCGTTTTTAAAACAACTGAAAGCCAATCCTGCCTTGAAAGATAAATTAAAAATGTCTACGCAAGGATCTTCTTCAAATTTGAGGCATAACATGAATCTATGTGGAACTGCTAAATGGTTTAGTAAAAATGTACGTTATAAAAGGTGGCTAAAATTGCCAAAATTACACATAGAGCCACACCATATAATACCTTCCAATCCCACTACGGAAATGGGTAAAAATGCGAGGAATATATGGATTAAATACTTCGATAGCGTAGATCATCCGTGTAATGGTATTTGGTTGGGACGACGTAGAGGTGCGTATCTTGGATTGGCAAAAGGCTCTAATCACAGTCCAAATTCTAAAGAATACGAACAAAAGGTGGCTATTGCTTTGGTGAATACGTTTAAAAAGTATAAGAAACAATATGCAAAAGATCCAGATAAGATGCGGCAGGTCTTAGCTGAAACTGTTGACAATATAAAATTGCAGATATATAAAGGAGAAATCGCTATTGGAAATGGTTCTCATGAAGTACATTCTGCATGGAGTATCTTTAAGGATAAGGCAGCATCAGATGTTATTTCTAATGCAGCTCGTAGTATAACAACTAAAATTGATAAAATTAAATAGTTATGAATATTTATCAAATTGATTTTGACTATACGTTTGCGTTGGCAGATATCAGAGCATCTGTTGATGGCGCAGACTCTATGGAGTTCTCTCAAGAAAGACCAGAACTGATAGATAAATTTAAGTATGATTGGGTAACTGCGGATTCTGAATTAATACCTGATTTCGTTGTTATTATGTCTGAACTATTAGGATGTAAGAATGGATTGAAAAGCAAAGTAGAAGAACTGTCACAGTCTTTCAAATTTCATGATTTGAATGTTGGTGATTTGGATTATACTGCTTTTATTAATATCCCGACATTACAGAACTGTATAAATTTAAAGAAATCTAAAGTTGTGAAGTTCTCCAATGGTGATATTATGGAGATAACTAATCCTGTTTTCCTCCCTGGGGACTATCCGATATTATTTAAAGTGGAGGATATGCCTTCAGTGTTTTTCTGCAGTCAAGAGTTTAAGGATTTTGTAGAAACAAATTCTTATACTGGATTGCGTTTCAAGGAGTGTGTAATTAAATCAAGATCATGGTTTTAAAAAAGAAATAATATGGAAGAAAACAAATCTAAAAGTGACATTCAGTTAGTGGAGTGTTCAAAATGCCACAAGGAAGTGGCAGCTACAGAGGGAGTAACAAAACCAAGTGGTTTTATCTGTAATGATTGTCTTAAGAAAAAGAAACGTACATTGTTTTTTGGTGGCTTGTGTGGTTTTGCTGTAGTGGTTATTGCTGCTGCATTCTTGTTGGCCAATAAGCATTCGAAGACTGGTGCAGGCTTTAATGGTGTTGGAGAGATTAAGGATTCAATGGAATTGTCTGTTGATTCTAATAATGTAGAAATTGACCTTGCGTCAAAAACTGCTGCAAGTAATTCGGTTTCGGCACAGGCTCCTATTTCAAACTTAAGCAGTTTTAAGCATGTTTTGTCTCAGAACATAGAAAGTTCGAAAAAGGATAAGTCTGGAAAGTTGGTTATACCATCTGTTAGTCCTCTTTTTGGAATTAACACAAACTATTTCGTAGGCGATGGCGAAGCGTTGGTTAAAGAGTTTGCTGCAACATTTGCTAAAACTAATAAAAAGGCAAAGCTGCTTGTAGAAGGCTTTACTTGTGATTTAGGAGGTGAAACCCTAAACAACAAACTTTCAGAAGCACGTGCAGAAGTAGTTAAAAACATCTTGATAGATGCTGGCATACCTGAGCAAAATATAGAGATGAAATGGTATGGCAAATCTCGCTTCGGTGAGTTTAAATATTCTAATAAGAGTGACTATCGTCGTGTAACTATTTCTGTAGAATAAAGGGATGCTTGCTTTCCCATACCTGGAAAACAGTCTCTCAACCTTTTATCAATCGCATAGCATCAAGAAAAAAAACTCTCTCATTTTTTTGAACCTCTGTCACCATTTGACATATCTGTATAGTTATTTCGCAGCCGAAATCAAATGTATAACTATATAAGGTAATGTAACAATGGAAAAGAACATCAAGAAAAGAGTGTGTAGGTTGGCATTGGTATTGAGTGCCGTGCTGGTAGTATTATTTGGCTATTGGTTCTTCTTGAACCCTCATGGCTATTGGCAAAAGAAGGAGGAGGCTTTGAAGAATGAATATATGGATAGGAGGATGCTTTGGCGGAAATCGGAGAAAATGACCATACAACAGATGTTGTCGGACATGACGCTAATGGCTAAGGGGGATTCGGTCCTGGTTTGTTGGCTAACTGGTCTCTCGCTTCCCGTTTATCGTGACTTTATTCATGGTATTGCGCAACCTACAAGGAATGCTTGGGCTGAGACGAGATATTGGTATATGTCTTCTCTCGCTAAAGGCAGAGAATGGATGGAGGAACGTGCCAAGACGAGGATTCACAAGAGCCTGATCTTTGTGGAAACGAGTAGATTTCAGGTGCAGAAGGATTCCTTGAAGGATTATCGCAATGAGAAACCTACTCATACGGAGATTGAATATAATAAGATGTATCCAACTTTTGGTAAGTCTACAGATAAAGAGTTTGAAGATTGGAGAAAAGAGTATAAACGTTTTCATTTGTTCTAAGGAGTATGAATGCAAAGATAAAATTGGTGTTGGCTGTAGTTTTAGCCTTGTGTTTCTTGGGTTTGTCTATAGGAGCACTAGAGGTGGTACCCAAATATATAGAAGATAGATACTATGTTATGGGTGTGGAAGGTAAATGGTCGAACTTAGTTTCCCTTTTGTTCTATGTTATGGCTGCAATGTGTGGCTTTTATGGTTGGTTAGTGTTTAGATATATAAAATATAAAAGAAGAGATGGATAAAATTTTGGGGTATCTTGCTATGGCCTACATCTTTTTGCCCTGGCGACCGATAGTTGTATTGGTGGCAGCAGTATTGTTTGTCAACATCAATGGTACAGAATTGTATGGATGGCAAGCTGGATTGGCGCATGGATTGTTCTTCTTGCCTAATCTGGTGAGGCATCTCTTTGACGGCGATGTCCTTTTCAAGGCTACCAATTGTACTACAGGTTATCATGTTGCCTGGTGGATAGTTACTGTCGGTTCGTGCATCGGTTGGCTCGTCGATGCAACCTTCTCTTTTATGAAGGCATCGGCATTTGTAGGTAGTGATAAAGAATAAATAAATATAAATACGATGAACAGTATGGTTGATAAAAAAGCTGCAAAGCGTGAGAAGATGATGAACAGATCGTCTTATCGCATTATGGTAGGTGCGGCGAAGTATATGGACAAGTGGTTCTTGGATCCTATCCTTGGCTTCGTCCTTCCTGCCGGTATTGGTGATGCATTGTCGAGCGTGTTTGCGTTCCCATTTATCTATTACAGTCTTTGCGTGGTTAAGTCGATTCCGCTGACATTGGCTGTCATCTACAATATCTTGATGGATCTGCTGATAGGTGCCATACCTTTCTATATAGGTGATGTGCTGGATGTATTCAAGCGTTCGTATGTTGAAAACTTGAAGCTGATTACAGGCTATATCGAGGATGACAAGGAGATTATCAATAAGGTGAATAAGAAGGCATTCTGGACGGCTGTGTTCATCGTCGTGCTTTGCTGGTTGATTTATGTGGTAATTTCGTGGTCCATTCGCTTGGGAACCATGGCTTATGATTGGATAGTTTCATTATTTTAAAATATGAATAGCAATATTTTCTTTCAACCTTTCGTTGGCAAGGATTATGTCAACGGAGGGATATTCGGCAAGCGAATCATGATATTGGGCGAGAGTCATTATTGTGATGAGAGTTGTACGGATTGTGGAGATTGCCAGCTACATCGGGAGTGTATGGGCTTTACGCAGCAGGTGCTTGATGATTATCTCAATGAGAACAAGGAACGGCAAAACTGGATGCGGACTTTCCTGAAGTTTGAGCGTTCGTTAGTGGGTGAGGAGACCAATCAAGCGATGAGGCTGAAGATTTGGAACTCGGTCATCTTCTTCAACTATCTGCAAGTGGCGATGGGTGGTCCTCGTGAGGCTGGCGCAGCCGAACAATATCACCAGGCAGGCAAGGCTTTCTTTGAGGTCATCGAAAAGTACCAACCTGAGTACATCATCGTATGGGGCAAGAGGCTTTGGAATAATCTTCCTAATGTAGGCTGGCAGGATGGCGACGACATCGTAGTGGATGGTTATCCTGTTGCTACAGGTGCTTACCTTCTGAGTAATGGCAAGCAGGTGAAAGTGATGGCGGTGAATCATCCTTCCGTAGGCTATTCCTGGGACTATTGGTACAAGGTGATACAAAGATTTTTGAGATAATTTTCTCGCTTGCGTCACGATTTGACACACCATACCATTATCTTTGCCGTCGTAAACATTAAAAACAGGGAATTATGACACAGATTACAATCAATATCCAGACTTTGGACTGGACAATGGGGGAGACCGTAGGCTTGCACTTGATGCTGAAGAAAGGCAGCAAGGCAAGAATCGCTTGGGGCGATGGAAAGGTACAGGTCGTGACAGGTAAACAGAAACCTGCTTCCGAAAAGTTGGCTTGGGTGGAGGCTGGTCATTCCTATCCTGAGAAGGGCATGTACTACACCATTACCATCTGTTCGGAAGAGGAAGATGCCATTATCGGATTTGATGGATGTGGCATGTTCGAGGTGAAAACCTTTGATGTGATTCTCACGGAATGTCCTAACTTGCGTATCTTGGGCTATTCTGGGTATGGCGAGGAGAAACTCGACGTGAGCAAGAATCCTTTGCTGGAGTTCATCGACTTCCACGAGATAAGAAACGAGAAGTTGGATTTCTCTGCCAATCCGCTCTTGGAGGAGTTGCATATTGATGGAGCAAAGGACTTGGTATCTTTGAACTTGAGCAAGAATGACAAGTTGCGTCGCTTGGACATCTTCATGTGCCACAATCTTCAGCATCTCGCCCTGAGCAATCAGTCGCAACTGAATGAGGTGGATTTCGCTCTCACTCATCTCCGTCCCAAGGACTTGGAGTATTTGGAGAAGACGTTGAAGCGAAACTCTCCCTACAAGATACGGGGAGGAAGCTTTGGCGACGATAAGATAATAGAAGTTAGTAATGGTGAAATCGTAGGTGAAGATGAAGGAAAATTGGATTCAACTTATCGATACAATTGAGAAAGATCCGTTTGAAACGGAGGCTTTCTTCACTTTGATGGATTATGTGGGCGAAGCGTCGGATGATGACAAGCGCAGAGTTGTACAAGAAGTAGAGCGTCGCATCAAGATGATTGCCCGTTATGATGCGGATAAGAGTTTCCTTTTCCGTAAGTTTAGCGAACAGGAGCGGGAGGTGCTTGATTCCCTTTGGAGTACTCGGGTAAAGATTCTCAATGTGATGATGTTAAATCCTACAGAGGAAGAAATCGAGCGTTTGGGACATCAGAACGATAAACTCCGTGAACTGTCGAAGGATGCCTTTGCGCAAGGTCGCAACCTCTGGAAGTCTTTGTCGCACTCACCGAGCTTGATGGCAAACGAGGATTATTATGATGTGGAGGAGCACGTTGATTTCAGTTGGAATGATGAGGATTCCGTCCTCAAGATGGATAATGATGACTATTATGGCTCAGACTTCGAGTATATGCTCCATTTTCATTGCAATTTTAGGGATAGTGGGCGGTATTCGTATGAACCTCTAGTGGCTGATGATGGTACCAACTGGAATTTGGATTATCTCGACAATCAGGCTTTCGACAAATTTTGCATCTGCCATCTCCTTCACTCGCTCCATAGTCATGAGCATTACTCTTTGCCAGACATCCTCCGTATGGATGATTTTTGGACGGATGTCAGCTTGAGATATGAGCGAGAGGTGTATCAATGGAAAAAAGGAAACGTAATCTTTAAAGAGGAAGTAAATGGAAAAGGAATGGATGAAACTGATAGATGATGTAGAGAACGACCGTAGCTATAATGCTGATCCTAACTTCAAATTTGTAGACTTTATAAGAGAAAAGTCTACGATAGAGGATAAGCGTGCCATCGTGCAAGATGTGGAACGTCGTATCAAGAAGGTGGTGAATCGTGAGGATAATAATCCAGATGGGTTCTTCCGTAACTTCAGTGATACGGAGCGGGATTTGCTGGACGATTTGCTCGGGCTTCGTGAGGTGACGCTCGACGAGATGATGCTTTATCCTACTGCTGCCGAGGTGGAACGATTGAGCAAGTTGAACGACAAACTCTACAAGCTCACCTTGGAGTGTTTTGAGCAGTGCCGTAACCTTTGGCTTACGCTCTACCGTTCGCCATACAAGGTGGACGACCGTTTCTGCTACGACTTGGACAGTACGCTTCGATTCGAGTATGCTGACAAAGACTCGGTCTTGCATCTGGAGAATGATGACTATTACGGTTCCGACTTCGACTATATGATTCATCTGACAGATGAGTTGCTCAGTACAGGACATTGCAAGATGGATACCATCGTGAATGGTGCGTCTGCCAACTTTTTCGGCAACGAAGAGGATACGTTGAGAAAGTTGACTGATACGCTCGACGATGGCACGTCGTGGGCGGAAGGCTATCTGCACAACAAGGCGTACGACCATTTGTGTATCTGTTATGCGATGCATGCCTTGCATACTCATGAGCCTTGGTGCCTGCCAGATATTCTTCGTATGGATGACTTCACGGTGAGCGTGGAACTGAAATACGACCGCAATATATCCGAACAGCGAGATATTCGTTATGCTGATGATGGAAATGAAACCGACCCTCATTGGCCTGAGGATGTGCCTTGCTTGGGTAGAACACAAAAAGGCTGAGACCTTGACATAATAAAACAAGAAGTTTAACGTCATATATAAAAAATAGAAGATTATGAAGTTAGCAGAAGCATTGAGCATCAGAGCCGACTTGCAGAAGAGAGTGGCTCAGCTGAAAGAGCGTATCAAGGAAAGTGCCAAAGTGCAGGAGGGCGATGAACCTTGCGATAACGTAGAGGAACTGTACAAGGAACTGGATGACGTACTCGTCCAGTTGGAAGACTTGATTTATCGTATTAACATCACCAACGTTCAGATAGTTCAGGACGGAGACTCCTTGACTCGATTGATAGCCAAGAGAGACGTCTTGTCGATGCGTGTCAAGGCATTGAAAGAGGTGGTGAACTACGTAGCAGCCAACGATACTCGCTTTGGTAGAAACGAACTGAAATATGTTAGAACCATAGATATAAAGGCTCTTCGTAAGGAGGCTGATACCTATGCCAAGCAGTATCGGGAACTCGACCTGAAAATTCAGAGTTTGAACTGGACTGTAGATTTGGTGGATTTGCAAGACTTGCCCCGATAATGGAGCGAGGATTGAAATTTTCATTGAGTAGATTAAAATTTTCGGAGAAAAGATAGAGGCAGCAAGAGGCTGACATCAGGCAATAGGTCTGTGTTAGCATTATTAAAAATTCATGTGTTTCATGCAAAGAAACGAGTTTGTTCACAGTTCATTTCAAGCATCGGGCACAAGTGTATCGCGCATTGGTATATGACAAAAGTCAGAAACGCCAGCATTTAGCATTACCATTTTGTTGGCTATCTTTTCTCCTTTTCTTTTTAGGCATTTCTCGTAAATATTCATTAGATTTTTAGAGATTATGGACAATCGTGTAAAATTCTATAGTTGGCTGATAGGCCTCTTGGATCGTAAGCATCTTACCTTTGAGGAGATTGCTAATGAGTGGCGTGATGCCAACGCTAATCAGGATGAGGATGAGCTGGACAAACGTACCTTCCATCGTTATCGTGAAAATATCCAGTCGCAGTTTGGCATTACTGTGGAATGCGACAAGAGCGACGGCTATCGGTATTATCTGAAGCGTGATCCGATCGCTAATGATGATGTGACGGAATGGATGCTGAGTTCCTTGCGGTTGGCTTCGCTTGGTGATATGCTGAAGTATCACAATAAGGTGATGCTCGATACACCGCCATACAACACGGAATATCTGGATGATATTCTTGCAGCGATAGATAAGCAATATCTGCTGAAGTTTAAGTATGTTTCGGGTTTCGGAGCAGAGAGCGATATCGTGCTGCAACCGGCTTTCGTGAGATACTACAAGCAGAGATGGTACGTTGTGGGAGTGAAGAAACAACGTTCGGCGTCCGAAGGGAAAGCCAATTCAAATGCAGAGGTAGATGTGAGGAAACTCGTTAGGGTTCTTCCTTTCGACCGCATCAGTTTCCTGAAGCTTATTTGCGAGAAGCATCCGTTGTCGGCAAAGATGAAGAAGTTCCTGACTCCAGAGAATTATTATGAAGATTGCTTCGGCATCTATCGGATGGAAGATGTGCCCGTGGAGAAAATCCGCATCCGTGCCTTCTATCCTGAATACAACTACATCGAGGAGGTTCCGCTGCACGAGAGTCAGCAGAAAGTAAAGGAGTCGAAAGATGGAATGTATCGGGAATATACCCTCACCGTTCGCCCCAGCCGTGATTTCCTTCAGGAACTGTTGTGGCATGGCAGAAACATCATCGTTCTGAAGCCCGAGAGTCTGAGGCAGGAGATGATTGGTATCTTAAAGGATATGACGAAGAGTTATGAGACGGGCGAATGTCTGAATGGGGAGGAATAAGGGCTTAATGTTTCTCTCCTGGAAAATGGAAAAATCAAGGGGCTTAGTTACATTATTGAACTTTCGCATATTAGGAAGTTAAAGGAGTTAAGGAGTTAAGACGTATGTCTTGCTGCTTAAAAAACTACGCCAAAAAGACTGTTGTCTTAACTCCTCAGTGACCGTAGGGAGCGATAACTCCTTTAACTTCTGAGCTTGCGAAACTTGAGTTTAAAATAGAATATTGGCTGTATTTCAAGAGCAATCCCGTAGGACAGACAAAGCGACACAAAATAAAACTTATCGTTGGTTTCAAAGATACGTTTGCCGTGGATGTCATAGCGGTTCACCTTGTGTAGGATATAGGCTTCACAAAGGAAGAATATGTAATTTTTTATCACTTATAAATGAAATTTTCTGTAAATATACGAATAGTTTTACTTATAAGTGATAAAACTTATCTATTTTTGGTTTTTATAACTTATAGATGGTATCGTTTCAATGATATTATCACCAAGGCAACAAAAATATTGAAATCATGCGCATGCTACGTTTTACTGTTTTTTTTTACTTGGTAAACGTAGTTTTTCCATTGTTTATGCCGTATTTCGAGATAAAACGCTATCTTTGAGGTGTAAAATATGATACTAATATCAAAAATAGTACTCTAATTAATAGAGCTTGGTGGCAAGGATGAGAACGGCAATGGTTCAACCTCGATAGTCCGTAGGCCGCACGCCAAGGTTATGCGAAACGTAACGGCTAAAATAGGCTGGTGATGAGAATCCGAACATGTCGGAGATTTGCACAAAGGTGAGTGACTTGTCGCGCAACAGACGAGAGATGTCGAGCACCGTGTAGCGATTAATCCAAAAGTTAGCGGCATAGCCACTGACAGACTTCGACACTTCTGACAGATACTTTGATGTTACACACAACTTATCTGCATACCAAGTCACTTCCCGGTGAGTGCGATATTCGCCGTTTTCAAGCAAGGAAAGAAAACGGCTCATAAGTGTGGCATATTGTGTGGAAACGTCCTGTTCCTGATAGAGAGAGGCATGGAAATCAAAAAAGTCGATGATGAGCGACTGTACTATATTTATCAACATATCATGATAGAAATGGTGGGCAGTCTGAGCAATGCGTATCTGCAAGTTGTCAAAATTGCGGCGACATTGCTCAAACTGCTCCTCAGTAAGGTGCATGATGGGATTTAGGAACAAGGCCAACTGTCCTTTCATGCCATAGTTGCATTGCGGTGTGCATATTTCTATAAATGGTGCAGCAATATAAATCATTGTCACACGGAAGCTACTGTCTGCTTTGACCGACTGAACCAGTCTGCCTTGACGCACAATCAACAGGTCGCCACGTTTCATCTCAAGTTCCTTGCCGTTGAACGTAATACGGCACATTCCATCAAGACAGAGCGCATGTCCAAGATAACCTTTATAGGCTTCTGTTCCTATTCCCGACAACGTATCGGTAATGATAATGTTCTTTTTCTGTTCCATAACACATTCAGATGATTGTTCCTACTGGATATAACGATAAACACGCGTATTTATTGTGCTTTGTCGACAATTCTCGAACCGCCAAACACCTCGCTCATCTCCATGGTAGAGAGGAGCTTGTCGATAGCCGCCACCTCCTCTTGCGAGAAACTGATGTCGGCAGCTCCGATATTCTCCTTCAGTCGGCACAGGCAGCGTGTGCCTGGTATTGGCACAATCCATGGTTTCTTGCTCATCATCCATGCCAACGATATTTGCGCAGGAGTGGCGTGCTTCTCCATGGCAAGTTGTTCTATCATTTCAAAGAGACATTTGTTCTTCTCGAAACTGTCCTTTTGATACTGAGGCATTGCTGCACGATAGTCAGTCTGCGTGTCAAACATCGACTCGGTGTTGTAACACTTCGAGAGTAAGCCGTTGGCAAGTGGCGAGAAAGCCACAAACCCCACACCAAGTTTCTCGCACACGGGGAAAAGGCTCTCATGCCAGCGTGCCATCATTGAATAGCGATTCTGCACGGCTGCCACAGGGCATACCCTGTGGGCACGTCGCAGGTATTCCGCTGTTGCTTCTGATATACCCCAATGTAGAATCTTGCCCTCTTTGATAAGCTCACTCATGGTGTCTGCCACTACTTCGGGTTCAACATTCTTGTCAATACGGTGCTGGTAGTAGAGGTCGATGTGGTCGGTACGCAGCCGCCTCAGGGAACTTTCCACCGATTCCCTTATCGCCTCAGGGCAAGAGTCGGTGATGAGCGGATGGTTGCCAGGCAGTTCGGGATGGTCGAAACGTATGCCAAACTTGGTAGCTATCACCACTCTGTCGCGATAGGCCTTTAGGGCCTCACCCACCATCTCCTCGTTGAGGTGTGGATTATCAGGCGTACCATATACCTCGGCTGTGTCGAAGAAGGTATACCCCATGTCCACGGCATCTGCCAGCAGCGACATAAACTCATTTTTTTTGACGGGTGTGCCATAAGCATGACTCAGCCCCATACATCCCAATCCTACGGCAGACACACGAAGTCCGCTCATACCTAATGTTCTGAATTTCATTTTGTCTTTATTCGTTGTTTTGATATTTTATTTGCCGTTTGAAACAATCTTACGAGTGTTGCCTCCTTGCTTGACGATATATAAGCCTCTGTTGGCATTGCTGTTTGAGATACTGCGACCGTTAAGATCGTAAACCTTTGCTGTATCTTTCACTTTATTTCCAAATGCAACTTGACTAATTGCTGTAGTATTGTTCTGCATAATTGGTATAAGAAAAGCGTCGAAATCTCTGCCCCATACCGATGCGTTGCCACCTGTGCCATAGCCGTGAGGATATTCGCCGCATCATAGCCTTCGGCCTGAACGCTGCGGAAGGCAAACCTTCTCATGTCTTTATGTCTTTATTTCTTTACTCTGTTATTGGTTTTATTTCTGTTGTTCCATTATCTTTCATCTGCTTCTCCCAAAACTTTACAGCATCATCAAACCACCCTTCGGCTACAGTCCCCGCACCAAGCCCGAAGCCATGGGGCAATCCTTCATAAACATGAAACTCCGTAGGGATGCCGAGCGAAGCCAAACCGTCGAGACGCGCCTTCATCGTTCGCCATGAGGCAATGCCGTCGCTACTGCCCACACAGGCATAGGTGGGTACATCGTCGCGTGAATAATCGGTAAGCCCGGTATATTGTATGACGGCAGTACCAGCCTTAGGCAGGTTGTCGCCGCCGAATGCCGCCGTGCCATAACCGCTCACCCATGCCGCCATGCGTCCTCCGGCAGAGCCGCCCTAAAGCGAGTAGCAGTCGGTATCTACTCCGAGTTCGTCCTTATGGGCAAAAATAAAACTGATGGCGCGTGCCAAGTCCTCGCAAGCAGTCTGCGCCCCAGGTCGGTAAATCAAGGCAAAAGCATTGTAGCCCTTCTTCGAGAGTTCGAAGGCATGAGGGAAACTGTCGTGCATCGCTCCCACATAGGCAAAGGCTCCGCCGGCATTGCACACTGCAAAGCGTGCTCCAGGGTTGCCACGGAAGAAGAACAATCCTGTGTCTGCCTTCCGTGGGTCGTGCGACTTTTCTTTTCGTCCATAAATTAACAGTTCTACTTGTTCAGTTCATCGTTCATTTTCTTCTGCCATTCATCGTTGTTAGTGGCATCAGGCAGAGGGTTGCTGCAGAAGCGGCGTGTCACCTCAATGTCGAACGGATAGAAACGCTTTTCCTTGTTGAGCGAGCGCATCAGCTTCATCTCTTCCTCTGTAAGGCGTATCTGCTTCACGGCGTTGATGTTCTCTTGTATGTAGCCGTGGTCTGTGGCTCCGGGGATTACGGAATGTCCCTCCTGAATGTGCCAACGTATGATTACCTGCGCGGGAGTGCAGCCGTGAGCCTTAGCGATCTGCTTTATAATTGGGTCTTGAAACAAGGCACCGCGTGATGCCGCACCCCCCAAGGGATACCAACATTCCACCATCATACCGCGCTTCTCTGCCAAAACCTTCTCTTCAAGACGCTGAGCGTATGGATGACATTCCATTTGCATGATGGCGGGCTTTATCTCCGTGCTGTCGGTACACCAGCGGTAGATGCCTTCCGCGCCCTTCACCTCGAAGTTGGAAAGTCCTAACGTATGAACCTTGCCAGCCTTGACGGCTGCCTCCATGTTCTTCCATCCTGCCTTCACGTCGCCCACCGGCTGATGAAGATATAATAAGTCAACGTAGTCAAGATGCAGGCGCTGGAGCATCTTGTCAATGGCCGTAGGGTCGGCATATTCCGTTGGCCACAGTTTTGATGTGACCCATATTTCCTCACGCTTTACGCCGCTCTCCTTCACAAACTCATTGACGGCCTCGCCCACTCCCTGTTCGTCCATATAGGCGTGTGCCGTGTCTATATGGCGGTAGCCCATCCGCAGGGCGGTGAGTACGGCATCCTTACAAGTGGCGTTGTCGGGCACGTTGAATGTGCCGATGCCAAAGCGCGGCATCCACTGTCCGTTGTTCAACTGTACATAAGGTTGTCCGTTCACCTCTTTCTCTGTTGCATAGACTGCAGTCGTAGCCATAAAGAAGGCTACGACGATGGATAAAATTCTTGAAATTTTCATATGCTTTGTTTTTTTAGATAAGCACAGATTGAATTATCGGAGTCATTGACTCCAAACACAACCTGTACTTATGTATATTTATGAAATGATTATGAAAAAATTATAGCTTCTCTTTCAGTTTCCTTGCCTGACTTTTGCCGTTCGCCATACCCTCATAGGTGAAGCCGTACATTCCGGCAAAGCGGCTCATGGTGTACTCGCCGTCGTCAATCATCATCTTTGTAGGTGCGGCACCTTGATAGAGGAAGAAGAGTTTCTTGCCCTTGAACGAGCCTGGCTCTATTGGTCCGTAGAAGCGTTCGAGCAGCACGCGCACCGATGCGCAGATGTTGTGCCAATACACTGGCGAACCCATCACCACAATGTCAGCATCCTTCATTTTCTTGTACACCTCGTCAAACTGGTCACCGTCCAGGGTCTGACCATATACGTTGATGCGGTAGTCGGTGAGGTTAAGCGTCTCATACTCCTTGCCTTCAAGCAGCACCTTGGCGAGGGCAGCAGTGTTGCCTTCGCGGTTGGGACTTCCGTTGATGAAGAGAATCTTCTCTTGTTTGTCAATCTGATTGTTCATACTCTTGTTGTTTCTCTTGCATGATGCGCCAGCCACAAGCATGAGCAGCATAGCGCAAAGTGTCAAAATTCTTTTCATTACCAATTGATTTATCACATAACTTCTTTCAGTATCTCAAATATCTCGTCGCGTGACATCTGTCGGCAGCAGCCGGGAGTGATGAAGCAGGTGTCGGCAGCGGCACGGAGCATCCGTTCGTCGGTGATGCCCATTTCGCTCCAACGTGTCGGCAAGCCTATCTCCTTGATGAAAGCTTCGAGGGCATCAATGCCAAGAGCGGCTGTCTCGGCTTGCGTAATACCCTTCACGCTCCATACCTCTTCTGCCATGCGTGCAAGTTTCTCCTTGCCGGCATCAAGCAAGTGGCGATAGACAACTGGATGGATTACCGCCAGACCCTGTCCGTGGTTGCAGTCGGTATAGGCTCCTACGGCATGTTCTATCATGTGGCATTGGAAGTCGGTCTGTTTGCCGAGCTTCAGTAGGCTATTCTCAGCCAACGCCGAAGCCCACATCAGTTCATCACGCGCGAAATCGTCGTTTGGATTTGCTATCAGGCGGCGTAGGTTCTTGATAACGTTGCGCATGACAGCCTCGTTTATCTCGTCGGTGAGATTGGTAGTTTGCGGCTTTCCCATATATGTCTCCATACAATGCGACAGCGTGTCGAAAGCACCGCTGACGACCTGTTTCATGGGCAGAGTCTTGGTCAGGTCGCTGTCGAGCACGGCAAAGGAGTGGAATGCTCCGAAGAGCGGCTGCTTGAGTTTCTTCTCCTCGTGGGTAATTACGGCTCCATTATTCTGCTCGGCTCCTGTGCCCGATGCCGTTACGACGGCTCCCATTGGTATGAACTTGGTTGGCATGCGATGGTCATTGTACCAAGCATCCCATACATCCTCATCCATCATGGCTTGAGCCGATACTATCTTGCAGCAGTCGATGACGGAACCACCGCCCACAGCAAGAATAAAGCCAACCAGCTCCGAGCGTGCTATCCGTGCGCCCTCCTGCACCTTGGCGTAGGTAGGGTTAGGCATGATGCCGCCGAAGTCTATCACCGTTTTGCCCGACTCCTCAAGCCATGCCTTTACTTTGTCATAGAGTCCTGTGCGCTTCAGTGAAGCACCACCATATGCGAGCATTACGCATTTGGCCTCTACACGTTTCATTTCTTCCTTGATTGCGCTCTCTGCGCATCCCTTACCAAAATGCTGGCGGACTGGGTATTCATAATTGAAACTGTTCATTGTTCTATATCCTTTCTTCTTGTTGTTTTATTACTTCTTCCAACACCTTTCTCAAAGGTTCTGAAGACATCTTACCCAAATTTATTTCCACAATATTGAGTAACGCCGTGAGTTGCTCCTTGGTAATGCCAAGATGCAAACAGATGCTTATGTGTCCTGCCGCCATCGGCTCTACGCCACCCACTCCGGCAAGGATTGACACCGTGGCAAGTTCACGCTCCCGATAGGTCAGCAAATCGCGCTCGAAGAGGTCGGCGAACAGATGCTCTTTGAGGAATCGCTCGATGGTCGGGGCGAATACGGCATATCCGGCTTTCGGTGCATCGGCAGGTACGCCCGATATTTCGGCAAGCACGTCACGACCACGTTCATAGCGGTTTCTGTTGTCCGTTACGGCGGAGACTTCCCGACCGACCGTATCATTTATTCCATTCGCCTTTCGTTCGTCCACAACCTGCATGAATGTCTGGATGGCACGCAGGCTGCGTGGGAATCCGCAATAGGCATAGGCGTGAACCAGCACTTCGTTAATCTCGTTGATGGTCATGCCTGCTTCCAATGCTTGCGCAAGGGCTGGTTTCAAGTGTTCCAAGTCGCCTTTGCCCGTATGGGATGCCACGGCTACGATAGCCTGTTCCCTCGCGGTAAGCACCTTGTTTGCTTCGGCATAGCAGCTTTCGGCTTCACTTGTGGCTTCACGATATTGTTCATCGTTTACCGGAGAGAGCCACACAGCTGCATTGTCCTGCGGATTGGTTGTGATGGCGATGTGGGCAAACCAACTGTCCGGTGCTGCCCCGTGCCAATGCTCCACATCGGGAGCTATCTCCACGATGTCGCCCGGAAACAGACGGCGGGCAGGTTGCCCTTTCTCCTGATAGTAGCCGATGCCTGCGGTGGCAATCAGGAGTTGTCCGGCCTTGTGCGAGTGCCAACTGTTACGGCATCCCGGCTCGAAGGTAACATTTGCCATAGGAACATTCAGTTCTTTCTTCTCACTCAAAGACGCCAGCCATACTTCGCCGGTGAAGTTGGGATTCGGGGAAAGTTTGTTTCCAAGCGGATAGGGCTGACGGAAGGTTTCTGCACTCTGTGCACATACTGCAACGGATGATATTGCCAACATAGTCGTAATAAATAAGCTCTTGATTTTCACATCTGTTTCTATTTGATTATTCTCCTAATGTTCTTGTAAAGGCAAGCGTGGAGAGTTGCCATTTGCCGTTTTCCATCACATATACTTCCGTCACAATAAAGGGGAAACGCACTGCATTGCCACCGACTACCGAGTTCAGATGAATCCGGCTGTACACCGTTGCCGTACCTGCGGCAAATTTCACCTGTACGTCGTGTATTTCTGCTTTCTTGTACCAGATGCCTCCTGTACGGATGGTTTCCAACTCCTGCTGCTTGCCCCAATAGCCGCCCATGTGGACGAATTGCGAGTTCTCATGGAACAGTTCCGCCAACTTCTCCACGTTCTTCTCTGACATCCATTCCCATTTGCTGTTAGACAAATCGACTATCGCCTGTTCTTCGGCAGTAAACACTCTCTGATTCTCCTGCGCATTTGCTCCGACCGCCAAAGTCAGGAACATAAACGCCATAATGACTACTGATTTCATATCGCTTTGATTTATAATTATTACTACTGCAAAGGTAACGGTTTTGCAGAAAAGCGATGATATAAAAAAATCGGTAAAAATTGCACTTTTTACTGATTCTTCCTTATTGTTCAGGAAATGATATTCTAAAAGATTTCCCCAACTGTCGATACTGCCTTTAGAGTTATCTGAAGCTATAGTTTGTTTTCAACAAGCCAGTCGTTCAAAAGTTCTGCGAGCCGCTTGTTATTCAAATCCTGCATTAAGAAATGAGTGTTGCCGTAGATGCCCATTTTGGGCAACTCTATTAGGGTGGCATTTCCTCCGTGCCTATTAATGGTTTCCACAAACTTGCGCGCCATCTGAAGACGCACACGCCAGTTCTCGTCGCCAAGGTTTTTGCTAGGCTTTTCCGGAATGTAGTCACCAAAATAGAGAACGACTGGAATTTGCGTTAACCTGCTGAAATCACTCGTTGATACTGGTATGCCTGCACACCCGCCTGTCAAGCCGTCTATTTTCGGTGGAACCTCGCCTTCGGGGAAAACAAATCCTCCAGGCTCGTATGCTGCCACGGCTTTCACATTCTTATTTTGTATAGCCGCCATCCAACCAGGAAGGCCTCCTGCCGAGTGAGTGACGAGTACACACCTGCCAACTTTGTCGGCCAGAGCTTTGATGGCAGGTACATCCTGGCGGTGATCGCTGAGGTCGGGAGTCATCTCACGGAAAAACTGCGACACACTCGCAGAGTCTTTCGAAAACTGTACACCCTCGTTCCACTTTGGATAAATACCCATACGCCAAATGTCGAACCAGAACATCTCATCAGCCAATGGTTTGACTGCAGATGTTGCGGATGTGCGACCAGCCCTGCCTCTGCCAGGCAAGTCCATCACATAACTGCTCCATCTATGGCGTAGCATCAAAGTTGAGAACCCATCCCTACCATCGGGAGTCATCTCCCAACATACGCCAGAACCTCCATATCCATGCACATATACAAGAGGTGTACGATGAGGATTGACTGGAATTTGATAATCTACGAAAGCGTGGTTTACGCTAGCTTTTTGTCCTTCTTCTACCTGTGTCGCCCACCCGACAAACTTACTGTTGTCGTAAACGCCTTCATGCTGAATGACAGAACCGCCTACAGAGAAATGACCTTGTCGCTCAATAACTAGATTTTGTGCGATTACATTCAGAGCGCAGTTGGCAAGAATTGATATCATTGAAATTATTTTTCTCATATAGCTTTTCAATTTATTATTTCAGTTTGTCTCCAAAGAACGCTATCAGCTTCTTTACGATTTGTTCCACATACTCCGGAACATAATATGTCTTGATGTGCGTGGCACCTTGGATAAGAAACAGTTCCTTGTCTTGTGTTCCAGTAGCCTTGGCGTAGCATTGCTCCGTCATATAGAACGTGTCGGCAATGCTGCCAGCCATCATCAGCAAAGGCTGGTTGATAAGGTACATGCTCTCGCTTGCATCAAACGCCATCAAGTCTACAAGACTACTCTTGGTGTAGCGGAATGAGGAGTTGGGATGTGCATGTGTCTGAAGATAATACTCGTAGCCGTCTCGATAGAGGTCGAACGGCAGTTTGGCAGCCTGCTCTGGCGTGATGCTACTCATGTCGCCTATATATTCGGGTGCTTCACCATTGGCTTCTTTCTGTCGAGCGGCACATGCATCGGCAAGACGCTCCTGCACCTGACCTATCTGCGAGTCAAGAAAGCCATTGCGGCGCACTAATCCCGTGTTGAACATACTCAACGTAGCCACCGCCTTGAAACGCTTGTCGGTTTGCGCGGCCTTCAACGTATATCCACCGCCACCACAGATGCCGAGGATGCCTATGCGTCGTGCATCCACACCTGGATATTGCGCCAATATATCGGCGGCACGGTGAATATCTTCTATGCGGTTGGCTGGCTTGTCGGTGTTGCGTGGCTCGCCCTCGCTATCACCTTGATAGGCGGCATCGAAAGCCAGACAGATATAACCGTTTTCTGCCATACGCTGGCTGTAAAGTCCTGCCACCTGCTCTTTCACTCCTCCGTTTGGATGAGCCACAACGAGAGCCGGATAACATTTGCTCTTGTCATAATTGGCTGGTGTATACACGTTTGCCACAATCTTCAGTCCGTTCAGGCTGTAGCTGATACGGTGAATGTTCACCCTGCCTGGCTCATTCGCCGTAAGCGCACCTTTATAAACCAATCCGAAGGGATTTTGATTCGGACTTTTTATTGTGCTAAAGTTTATTTCCATAAAAGGTCCATCTTTAGCCTGTTCCACCTTTTTCTTTGCCTCCGCAGTACCGCATACAAGTGATGAGAGGCAAAATATTGTTGTCAGAATTTTGTTAATCATGCTCATATATTGCTATTACTTGGAAATCATATTTATCTGTTGCAGCCATGCCTTCACATTATCAGCCGAACTTGCCGAAGTACTGGCGTCAACACCATCGGGCAGTGGTTCAGAGAAGTAGGCGATGAGCACCTTGTGGTTATTGCCTGGTACAATCTCCTCCGTTCCATTGGGTGTGTCGTTGTTGTTGTCGTCGCTGGAACAAGCTGTGAAGCCAATAGCAAACACAGCGAGTATAGAAATAATGATGCTGGAAACTTTTTTCATAAACTTTTATTTTTTTGAGTTGATATATTTCTTTCCGTTCTGTATTACAATGCCATGAGTAAAATTTTCTTCATTGTCATATCCTTGATTTATAATTCCGCTGCAAAGTTACGGAGAATCAAGAATAGAGGCTTTACGATAAATTCGGGTTGTATTGCACAAAATTCATATAAACACAGTATTGGACACACAACGAGAATTTATGATACGAATATCATTATACAAGACAAAGACTGCATACGATGTGCTTGGTGTACCTGAGACCAGCAAGTCTGTTCTGAAGTTGAACTTTGTTGCTGGTGGCGGATTTGCAATTAGCATTCTAGCATAATAACACAATAAAATGCAGAATTTTGAGTTATTATGAAAGAAAGTTTTTTTTTGAATAAATAATGTTGCTTATGAAAAGAATGAATAAAATGCTGTTGGTTGCAGCTTTGGCGGCAACCACACTTTCTGTTCAGGCAGAACAGAAGAAGGGACCGGCTTGGTTGAGTGATG
>ULQM01024885.1_pt1 | contig 36590 bp, 39 predicted proteins | sample 1954451 | NCBI WGS metagenome assembly ULQM01 (sample SAMEA4835655, study PRJEB28245) | human gut metagenome | biome: gut microbiome; material: fecal sample | place: Denmark | collected 2008 | reverse complement strand
GATTTATTTCCGTTTTGAAGCTCTTTAGCAATTTCCTCATCTCTTTCTATCTTACGGAGTCAATACAACCTGCAGGAGAACACATGGAGTATTGAAACAATGTCCTGCACCAGTTCTTCTTGTGGCGATAATTATTCATTGTTCACAACCGCAATAGTCGTATTAAACTTCATACAGAATTTTTCAAACCATTCATACCCAAACCGAATGAATCTATCTTTATGTGTTATGACTATGGTTTTGATTTTTTGTTCCATCACTTCATCTAACAATTCATTCCACTTTTTACGATTGTAATTAAGACCACTTCCATAATCTTCAATACACTGGTCTACAATAATGCCTTTAGCATTACAAAACTGTCGTAAAAAAGCAACTTGATTTTGTAAATCATCTTTTTGATTTCTCGTAGATACTCTGGCATAAATAACTACCTGACGTTGGTCATCTTTAGTATTTATTCCTTTGAATTGTAGATATTGGTCATAAGTGTAATAACGTCTATCAGTTGGAGTTCGGTTTGCCTTTAGAGTTCCTTCCCTATCCCAGCGTTGCAATGTTTTAACGGATACGCCTAACAGTTCGGCAAAATCTTTTGGCTTGTAATTTGTGATATTTCTCCTTAAAAACCATTCTTTAGGACAGCTTATTTCCCGCAAAGATATCTTTTTTCAAAAAATCTTTGATTAACTCCACATATCCAAGGCCCGTTTCTCTACCTATCATATATACCCTGTCTATCTCTTCTGTTCTGGTCTCCATACTTCCTATATTAAGAGCTTCCGGTGGTCTGATTACCAGCACTTTTCCTTCTTTTTCCCTGCTCTCAATGTAGCTGATTGTGTCATTATATCTGAAATGTCTGTCTCCCATTGATTTTACCATATTAGGATACTTGTGTAAAAAGATTTTTGCTATCGGCATAAATTTATTTTTTTGTTTTACATAATGCAGGGGCTGGGTCAGTATTACAACATTCCGGTCAAATCCCTGCTCTTCCATAAATTTAAGTGGTATTGAATCTCCTATTCCCCCATCTAACAGATTATGCCCATTAATATTCACCACTCTGGACACAAGGGGCATGGATGCAGATGCTCTGAGCCATTCAATATCTTCCCGCTCTCCGTCACTGCATTTATGATATACAGCTTTTCCCGTAACAACATCAGTTGCCACCGCATAAAATATCATTGGATTAGCCTTAAAGGCTTCCTTATCAAAAACGTCCAGTTTTTCCGGTATTTCATGGTAACAGAAATCCACATCATAGGCATTTCCCGTTTTTCTGAATGATTTCATGCTTCCGTATCTGTAATCTTTGCAATACTGCCTCGTATACCTATAGGCCCTCCCAATCTGTTCCGACTTATAATTACATCCAAGCACAGCTCCCGCCGATACGCCGATTGCCCCATCAAAGGTTATCCCTGCCTCCTGCATCACATCTATAACTCCGCAGGTAAACATACCTCTCATTGCTCCGCCTTCCATTATCAATCCTGTCTTCATTGATTATCACCATCCAATTTATTTTAGTCCTAAAAAGTCTAACAGTCCCTCACATCCTTCTACCACATCTTTATAGGTCTCGTCAAATCTGCCCGTATACCATGGGTCTGCAATGGACCTGCCCGGTTTTCCTGCAAAATCCATCAGGAGCCTAATTTTATTATCTTTGTCGGGTCCCGTTATCATTATTGTATTTCTTATAATATTACCATCGGCGCACAATAAATAATCATAATATCCGTAATCTTCTTTTGTTACCTGCCTTGCCCTTTTCCCGGTAAAATCAGTATATCCCGTCTTTCCTATCCCGTGCTTCAAAAGTTCCTTCTGTGCCGGTGGGTAAACCGGATTCCCTTTGCCGTTCCATATCTCTTCCGTGCTGGTGGCTGCTGATGCTATCTCCAGAATGTCTTTCAAGCCCCGCTTCTCAGCCATGTCTTTTAATATATATTCTGCCATGGGGGAACGGCAGATGTTGCCGTGGCAGATGAAAAGTATTTTTATCATAGTTTTATTTCTCCTTGTTTTGCCCCGGAATGCCCTGCTTTGCGGGATGTTCCGGGGTTATGGTAAATGTTCTGAAATTACAGATTGTGGCAAATCAGAGCAGAATAAAGCATGTTGTTACAACCTGTTAGTAGTAAAGTTGGTAGTAAAATGAATATTTTTACTACTAAGGATTTCATCGTTTTGTTATTTTCACTTCCATAATTGCGTGATCTGGATATGCCGCCTTAATATTCCATATGGTGTTTAATTTCACATCTTCAATTTGTGGATAACATGAATCGAATTTTGTAAATCCCCAATGGTATTTTGAAATCACTTCTATGTCTTCACTATGCAGAACATGGTCAACCGAACCATAACCATTAACATAGCTATATTTATCAACATAAATATAGCTAATATCTGACAAGATTTCCTCTGTTACTATGTGTTTTTCCATTTCTATGTTTGAAAACCATACATTCATTCGATAATCTTTTATATTAAAATCTCCAACACATATATAGGTATTTTCCAATCTCTTAATATATTTCACCAATGGAGGTGTTTGCTTTTTTGCATTAATCGGAGACAACATTCTAACACCTATAATTGAAAGCTTTTCCCCTACATTATTTATAAAATCAATGTGCAAGAAATTATAGCAACCCACAGTCTCATCTTTTTTTACTGTAACAATTCCACAAGATGCAATTTTCTTTTTAACTGCTATAAAAACCTTGTTTCCTGAAATACTATTACTTTCTTCAAGCCAATAATCTCTCTCTAATGCTGCTACTATTCCTTTATCTGTCAAATATTCAACAAGACATATTATATCGGCATCCATTTTTACCAATGCGTCTACAACAAATTGTTGAACAGGTATATCATTGGTCATCTTATGGATGTTCCACTCTATCAATTTCATAGACTTACCTACCGTCACATTCTCTTAATTTTTATCGCATCATTTCCCGATTCTACAAACGTTTTTAATTTCGAACCTTCCGCTTTTATCAAATTATAACATTTTATAGATGTGTACTCCAATAATTTCTAATAAGTTTTTCCACTTTCTTTGTCATTTAACTTTTCCTCCCTTTTTAAATTATCTAGGTCTACAACCATTTTTATTTTTAAGCATCTGACCAAATTCATTAAAGATTTCAGCCTTGCTTCTATCAAGCATGCCCGCTATATTGTTTTCCCCGTGTCTTCTTGGTATTATACCGATAGTGTAGCCCGCCTTTTATAAATTCGCCGACAATATACAACAGGTCTCCTTCCTCGTCCGGACAATCCGGAAATCTTACCCGCCAGCATTTCTTATCTTCATCGTAGTACGGACAGCCTGTGGCTTGCCTGATCTCATTCATTTTGTCACGCATTTCTGTTTTCACCTCCATCTGTATTACCTTTCTTTTGTATTCTTTCTTCACGCCTCCGCCGCATCATTTCTTCACGCTGCTTCCTGATGTTGTATCCATAGGAAATCAGGTGCTGATTAACTCTTATGTCATCTCTACTTATGCCATCCTTGATAAGCTCTGTTGCGTCAGAATCATAAGCATCTGTCATTATACATATACCCTCAAACCCATAGGTTAATCTGACTTGAAGTTCTTCATCTTCCGTTGACCTTTTATATATCTCATATTTTCTTTCAATAAGTTCCCTTAAATGTTCAAGTGTAGTAATATGACTACCCATCACGCAAAGATGCCGCAACTTCAGAAGATTTTTCAAGAACGACAAGTCCGTAATATTCGCCCCATCGTATATATAAAGCTGAGTCAGATTCTTCATCCTGCTTATAAAAGAATAATCATCAAGATTACAGGCAATAACCAGTGTTTCGACATATGAAGGACGCTTAATATCCTTAATCTTGTTCGGATAGACAGATCTATCCGGACATTTGAAATTAAAACAAACTGCACCAGAGTACCAGGGAAGTGGATAAGCCCTGTCTTTTACTTCTTTGTCGTCAATAAGAATTCTCATCTGCTCTTAACTCGCTTTTAATGTTATAGAGATCATTTTGTGATCCGTGAACTGCATATAATAGTCGTCGATTATTTCTGCTTCTACAGATATTCCGGTATCTCTAAAACCATCTGAGATATATACATGGTCTAATTTCTTTTCTTCATAGGTCGGAGCGGATATCAGATCATCGAATACAAACTCATCAAACAGTTCCCTGCAATAGCAGTCTTCGTCATCAGATGCGCCATTATAATCACCGGAAGATATACAGCAATCCGAGATATGCTCATTTTGAAATTCAATTTCAGCTCCAAGCATATTTTCTTTACGTTCAATCTGATGTGATAATTGAGAACGTGTATCGTCTACGCAAGGTATATGTGATGTCCGGTAGATTATGTTATGACCATTAAATCGAAATATACCGCAAACATACCTAAGCACTGTATCGAATCCGAAAGCTCCGGCTATCTGAGAAAATTTGATACCGTTCTTTACGAACAGGACAGACAGGCATGTATATCTCCATTTTTCTTTTTCTGTGACGCTTCTCCATGTAGGATCGATAAATATATTATAACCCATTGCTAAAAGTGATGGCTCAAGGTGCTTTAGCGCACGATAAGGAATATCCCTTACGGAGATAAGATCATAAGGTGTTTTTCTAAGCATTACTTGCAATGCAGCCAGGCTTCTTTGATCATGATTTCCTTTGTACTTAAGCTTTTGAGCAGACTGCTTGTTCCCGCAAGCAGAGTATTCTAGTATATTAATTTCACTCATATTATTAGTCCTCCTTAATCGTTGTTCCAGCAGTCGAGCTCGTACTCAAGCTCCTCTTCCGTTGTTGCGTTCGAAAAAAAATCCGAAAGCACTTCATCCAAAATCTCTTCCGTCATAATCTAAGCCTCCTTTGCCTCTAACTGGGCGATTTCATTCATAATTTTATTAAGTGTTACCATGCTTGCTTCCATCTGCGTCCTTAAGAGGGCAACCTTTCCTTTCAGAGAAGTCAAACGAATTTCATTTTTCGAGGAATCGCTGTTATCGTTTTCCATTGAATAATAAAGTATTCTCCGAAGGACTTCAGCTTCCGGAATCCCTAACATCTTTGCAATGTCCGATAGTTTTTCATAGCCATCAGATCGGAAGTTGATGCTCTTGCTGATTTTTACATCCGACTTATCCTTTTCTGTGATGGCATCATCCATTAATGCCTGGCATGCTTCTATAGGGAATACCTGCACGGCATTGTTTATTACAAAGGAGTCCTTGTAATCTTTCGCTGTCGCGCTATCGCCATAGTATTTGCTTCGCAAGCTGGCGCATACTTCCTGAATGTTCTTCATAGCTGAGATGCTTTTGTTTGCCATAATAAAATTCCTCCTGTTTTTTCAACTTGTTAAATTTGTGAGTGTTAATTTTTTTATTATTATAGAATCCCTGTATGGTTTTGTCAACAGTTTTTTATGAGTTTCAATAAAAAAATTAAGATGTGGTTTTTGGATTTAAAAATGCCGCCCGGTCTTGTCATCCGGACGGCATTGCTTTTTAATCGAAAATCAGAATTGTATCAATGAATTTGAGTAGATCTTCCTTCATAGCCTTCAGCTGGTTTCCGGGTGTGTTCCTGTGAACACCGAGCGTTCTAGCAATCTCGGTCTTCTCCATGCCCTGAAGCAGAAGCTCCATCATGCCTTCGGCTTTCGGATATTTCTTCCTTACAAACTCCATTACCTGTTCGCAGTAGAACTCGTAAATGTAATCATCCGGTGCGATACCTACGGGTATGTCGATATCGTATTCCTCGCCGTCCTCGCTGTACTCTCCGGAATGGCTTATGCTTGCCATGTGACCGCAGCAGCCGTCCTTATTATGCGGACAGGTCACGCAGTCATTGTAGACAGTCTTCGGCTGACCCGGCTCGCCGTAAAGCGGATTCGGAATCCTTTCGGGACATCTCTTCACACCACCGGCATCACTTCCGATGATGCAGCGTCCTTCCCAGATAATCCTTTTCTGGCTGTTGCTTTCTTCCTTGATGTACTCATGGAAGTCATGCTCCGTACCCGGAACCAGTATGGCTTCAAATTTACGGAAGCCCCACTGCACCCAGTCCACCTTGTAACCGTTGAGCTTTGCCGACTGAAGCAGAGCCGCTCTTGCCTGTATCTCTTCAGGACTTTTCTTTTCGGGCAGTTCCAATGGAAAAGCACTCAGCGACTAAAAACGGCGCGACAAGACAGAGATGCGATTCCCATACCTCCACAACCGGAAAAAAGATCGGTTATGGATTTAAGATTCGTATCCCTTCTGATGGCCATCTTTAGGGTTTTTATCCGGATACCGTGAAGTACCCAAGCTTTATATCAACGGCTATGGTTGATATAACGATTCGATATTTCACGTTTGCTTCTCACTATTAAACAGAAAAGAAGCCGAAAACTGAGGGTAGTTGTTTCTCTTAACTGGTAGCCGTGAGAATGAGCATAATCTGACGTTTTCTCCTTTCTGACAGCTATGTAGCCAAGCCGCCGGTTTTTCCAATCAACCCCTCTACTATGTAATGGAGATGAGAAGACCGTTTTGCACAATTACGGTTCCTGCTTTCCAATGGAGACGGGCAGGGCATTTTGACGAGATCACTCATCGTCATCTGCCCTTAAATCCGCTTCTCTTTGGAACAGCTCTCCGAAAACCGCGTCATAGTCACACGGACTAAGTTCCTTAATACTTCTCGCGCCATACTTTGCTAAGATTCCCTTGACCTCTGCGTATCCCATTTTTGACGCTACATAATCTGCGCTGTTCTCAATGCTTATCATTAAGTCTTGATCTCTCATTTCAATTCCCTCCAAACGTTAAATCTTCATTGCTTCTAAAGGGATTATCACAAGATTCAAGACTGTAAAATATGGGTACAGATATGGGGAAAGTATGGGAAAATGTATGGGAAAATAAAAAAAAGACCCTCCGCTCTCACGGAAGGTCAAAAATAGAAAGATAACTGCTTAATCTACAAACAGTTCCGGGATATTAAATTGAAGATCATGTGCATCAGTCACAACGCTGTCATTGCCACATTCCATGACAGATTTTTTCACTTTGTACTCACCGTCTACTGTGGTCAGGTACTTATGCTGATTCGTCTGAATATATGCTGCCGTTTCTCTTGAAAAACCGGCTTGCTGAAGGAATATCGTTACAGGATTTGTGGTTCCGTATTCAACGTATTCATACCAGTCATTTTCGAAGCTGTCGCACTGATGATAGTTCTTGTATTCCAGCGATACCTTGCGGAAATAGTTTGATATGCTGAACAGAAGCACATTTTCTATTACACCAAGAGTATCCGCTATAACATAGTTCTGATTCTTTATAGGCTTCAATCGGAATCAGAATTCTGGCTCCGATGCGTATTATTGGGAATCCCGGTGTCTTTACCAGTTCATATGCCTTTGGCAGGCTGATTCCCATCTGTGCAGATAATTCCTGCACACTCATAGTTGTTTTCTCTATATGATGTTGCTCCTTTCTTAGATTTTACCGTCTCTTCAATGGTCGTTTCTCTGCTACTGCTCTTGGCGGCTACGAGTCACCGCAGTAACAAAGGCTTGCTCATTTAGAACGGGATAAAATTGTCAAGGTACAAATCCGTTACATCATTTTGTGTAACTTTTTATTGTTTTCATGAATATTTTAAGCTATAATATAACCGAACCCGAAAAGCTGACGGTAACGATAACAGTTACGAATTAACGATTGGAATGAGGTATGATATGCCATTAAACTGGAATGATGAAACGATTCCATCAGAAGCAGATAAAACAACAAATATATTAGGATTTAAAGAAATCGGTGGTATCGGGCAACTGATTTACCACCCTTTTCGATTCAAGAAATATGAACTTGATATTGATAAAAGCAATGAATATTGTGCAACACCATTTTGTCGCCCCGGATATGAACCCATCTTTCCTAAAGAAGATTTTCTTTCGGGACAGGGACTGCTTGCCAGCCTTTGCAATCTGGCAATGCAGATAAACAGCTTTGATAATAAAATTCCATATATGCAGCTCATCATGGAATGGTGTACAAATAATATGCATCCATATAATATTGATTTCATCTATTCTGAATTGAATGAATCGTTTGATATAAATAGCTTCGATGCAGAAATGGTAGAAAAAGACGGAACATTTGAGATTAACACCTTCTTATATGACCTTGGAAAATTATATAATGCAGTCATATTTTATGTTGCTCTCGAAGGTGTCTGTATTGCCGATGACGAAGCTGCATATGATTTATCAAAAGGAGAAAAATACTTTGAGAGCTACTCTTTCTTTGATAAATATAAGCATCCTATCATTGCAACACCGGATGACTTAGATTATGGGGAGGCAAAAGGAAATCTCATAGAAGAAATGCGAATTGATAATGAATACATTAAAAATCATCCGGCAGAAAAACCACCAACCGGAGAATTTGCAACCACACCATATGACGATTACGATGAATTGCGGAATGTGCTTATTGACATCATTCCAGAATTTACCATGAAATTAAAGGTAGATCCTCGCACTAACCGATTAGAATTTTCTACCGATATTAATTCTGTATTTGATATTGCATGGCTGACACTTGCAAGAATGCTTTCCGAATACCCTGCACCAGAAGATAAAGGCAAATCGGATAATCGTCCAGAAGGCATTATGATTCGTTGTCGAAACTGTGGTAAATTCATAATCCGAAAAAGTAACCGACAGGAATTTTGTGATGCCGAAGAATGCCAGAAGGTTCGAAATGCCCGAAAGCAAAAAGCCTATCGTGAGCGAAAAGCCATTGAAAAGGCTCAAAAAATCAAGAAAAAAGCACATTAATTTATATGATTTGGCGGAAAGGCAAATAGATTATTGTATCTAATGTCAGCCAGCTACATGCAATTATGTGCTATGATATTATATAAAATATGTTAAAAAACACCGGAATCCCCCCTATGCAATTTCGCGAAAAAACGTGTGTGAGGGGCATCGGTCTTTAGGATGAATAGTTACAGAGATAATACTCCCCCATGGGGTTAACGGAGGACATACATAATGGCAGATTTAGAAGTACAAGAAAAAGACGGGAAAATATATTGTCCCTTAAAGAAAGCATGGCACGTATCAACACCAGAAGAAAGAGTTCGTCAATATTACATCGCTATTCTTGCTAACAAATATGGATACTCTCTTGAACAAATGGATCAGGAACTTAAAGTAAATAACTCCAAACGTGGTCAAGGTAAAGCTCGCGCAGATATTGTAATTTGGAAAAGTGAGCAGGACAAAAAAGACAAAAAGGCTGCTTTTATTGTAGTAGAGTGCAAAGCTGAAAATGTTAAGGTTCGAGTTGAAGATTATTACCAAGGATTTAATTATGCTTCTTGGGCACATGCAGAATTCTTTGTAACAACAAACGAAAAAGAAACAAAATATTTTAATGTAGACCCTGCATATTTACCTCAAAAATTAGATGAAGTTGTAGCTATTCCTACTGCTAAAGATGTAGATGATGCTGCAAGAATTGAACAAATAAAAAATCAAACCAAACTTTTTACACGTGATGAATTCACAAAGACATTACGCGCTTGTCATAACATAATTAGGAATAATGATAAGTTATCTCCAGAGGCTGCGTTCGACGAAATCAGCAAACTACTTTTCATGAAAATTAGATTCGAGCGTGACAATAAGGGTATGAAAGTATTCACAAAACAGGAATACCTTGATGCTGCCCAAAATCACGAAAAAAATGTTAGACCGGGTCTAAAGGGCACTGACTTATACGCACTCTCTTACATGCAGTTTTTATTTAGAACTACTAAAGAGTTCTTTAAAGATGACAGATTATTTGATGATAAAGACGAAATAAATATCAGAGAGAATAGTTTCATTCAAATCTTGGAGAAACTTGAAACATTTAATCTATCCGATACGCAAGATGACGTTAAAGGAATAGCATTCGAAGAATTCCTCGGGACAACGTTCAGAGGCGAATTAGGACAGTTCTTCACCCCTAGAACTATCGTTGATTTTATGACAGAGATTCTTGACCCTCAAGAAGGTGAGGTAATTTGTGACCCTACCTGTGGCTCTGGTGGATTCTTAATTAAGGCTTTTGAATATGTAAGAGAAAAAATAGAGGCAGATATCCGTTCAAAAAAGGATTCTTTAAGACTTTCCATTGAAGGGAATGACTACGATGCTCTTCCAGAAGATAAACAAGTAAAGATAAGTCATTCCATAGATAAAATGCAAGCAGCACTAAATACTGAATTAGATACTGGCATTGAGGGTAGTCGAATGTATCAGCTTTCTAGGAATTGCATTTATGGTACAGATGCTAATCCACGTATGGCTCGTACATCTAAAATGAACATGATTATGCATGGCGATGGTCATGGTGGTGTGCATCATCATGACGGGTTACTTAATGTTAATGGTATTTTTGAAGAGAGATTTGACGTTATCTTAACAAATCCACCTTTTGGTCAGAATGTGGATAGAGGTCAGCTCATTTCAGAAGCAGATAAATTCACTGACGAAGAAATGAAGAAAAAATATAAGAAAAAATATGGTGCAGCTTACGATGAAGCCCTAAAGCAGGTTGATGACCATATCGGCGAATCATTACTATCTCTTTACGATTTAGGTAATACTTCTACACTGACAGAAGTTTTATTTATGGAAAGATGCTTACGACTTCTAAAAAAAGGAGGTCGTATGGGGATGGTACTCCCAGAAGGCGTTCTAAACAATAAAAACCTGCAGGCTGTTAGAGAATATTTTGAAGGAAAAGCAAAAATTATTCTGATTTGCTCTATCCCACAGGATGTGTTTATAGCTGCAGGCGCAACTGTAAAACCAAGTCTTGTCTTTATGCGAAGATTCACAAATGATGAAGAATCTGAATATGCAAATTGCAAGTCTGAAGCACTTGCTGAAGTAACAGCTTTACACCAAGCAGAAATTGACAAATTAGAAGCCACTATTGCTAAAGCAGATGCTCTCACGGAATCACTTAAAGATGACCTTAAGAAGGCAAAGACAAAGCTTAAGCAGGCAAAGAAGGACAAGAAAAATACAACATCAGTTGAGACAGAAATAACAACAATCAAAAAAGAGCAAGCTGACAATAGGCTAAATAAGAAAACTGCTGAAAAAGAATTGAAGGAACTTTATAAGCAGATTGATGAAGAGACAAAACCGGTTGTTAAGAAGAAGTTTGATTATGATATTCCTATTGCAAAGATTGATGATGCTGGAATCACAACGACTGGTGCTGCATCCGAAGGAAATCAGTTACCGCAGTTAGTAGATGAATACTCAGATTATAGAATACAGAATAATTTATGGCCAGTTTTAAACAATGAAACAATCTATGCCATGAATACCGACGGAAAATATTGTAGGTATATTGGTAGTCAGGAGGTGGTGTTGAATGAGCAATAAACCAGCGCTACTTTCAACTGTTCCTTTTTCTTCATTTTCCCAATGGGATGTGAAACAGTTCTTTTTTGCAAAGATACTTTCAAAATATCCCGTGGAGGAATTAGGAAAACATTTAATTCATCAAACAGAAAAAATACAACTATCTGATGAGCCTACCAAAGAATTCACCATATTAGGCGTGTCAAATAAAATCGGTATGTTTGATAGTTCTACTGAAAAAGGAAGCAAAATTAAACAAAAGTACCATGTTGTAAAAGATAATTGGTTAGCCTACAACCCATATCGAATTAATGTAGGTTCAATAGGAATAAAAACACCTAATTTGAAAGGTAGTTATATAAGTCCTGCATATGTTGTTTTTAGTTGTAAAGATACTATTCTACCTGAATATTTGTGGCTGATGATGAAAAGTGATTTCTTCAATAAGCTTATCAAGGATTCAACAACTGGTTCAGTTAGACAAACATTGCATTTTGAAAAACTAGCAGCTATAAAAGCCCCCGTTCCTAACGTATCTGACCAACAGATAATTCTTGACGCATATCATGCTAAGCTTAATGAAGCAGAAGAAAATATCAAAATGGCTAATGATTACAGCGATGGTTTATTGCTAAGTATTCAAGCTGACGTTTCAAACTTAAAAGATGAGCCTCCGAAGACCCCAGAGGTTACAAATCTAGTACATACCATATCATTTTCTGATATGAACAGGTGGGAAGTTGCTTACATTCTCAAAGAAGGAAAACTTGAAAAAGTGTATAAAAGCTTCAAATATCCTTCTTACGAAATATCACAATTGCAGAAAGAATCTTTGTTTGGTCTATCCTCAAAGGCTTCTTTAACACAAAAAGATGGCATGATTCCGATGTTAAGAATGCCAAACATTGTAAACGGTGAAATAGATTGTAGTCAGCTAAAATACTTACCCAAAAGTAGTGCCACAACGGCTAATGAACCAGATAAATGGTTGTTAAAAAAGGGGGATTTTCTAATCAATCGTACCAATAGCAAAGAGCTTGTTGGCAAATCTGCGATTTTCAATCTAGATGGAGATTATACTTATGCTTCTTATCTTATTAGATATAGATTTGATACAAGCCTTGTGCTCCCAGAGTATGTGAATATTCTATTTATGCTGCCATTAGTAAGGAAACAAATAGATGCTGTAAGTAGACAGACAGCAGGTCAGTGTAATATTAACAGTGATGAAATTGGTGCCATTCGCATCCCTGTTCCTTCCATTCCTATTCAGCAAGAAATAATTAAAAAATACTTTGATGCCAAAGATGGTGCTAACAATTATTACGCTAAGGCCGATGAATGTAAAACCAATGCTCTTATCAATTTTGAAAAAGAAATATTTTAATAAACGGATAAAGCCACAATCCCGGTAGTCTTACTACCAAAGATTGTGGCTTTATCTGTTCAAACTCTTGTATATCTGCCATCGCTTAGTAGTAGGTTACTACTAAGGAATATTCCCAATTTCTCCCACTATTCTAGCTTATCCGCCATGAGCCTTAGTAGTCGAAACCGTAGTAATTCCAAGGCTTTTCGCCATATTCTGCCCCGTGTTGCCCCAGTCTGCGAAGATATGCATTATCATAAAACTGGAGTGCCGTGGCATACGAAAAGTACTCGAATGCTCATAATTTCTCCTTTCAAAAGGCGCTTTCCTGCTACCATTTGCAGCGTTTTGCGCAGTGTTAATTCTTCTTTATGTATCGGTCATTTCTGTACAGAAAATGCAAATCTTAGCAAAATATTGCAAGATGTGTACAGCAATCGTAGTAGAAACGTAGTAAAAAATGGGTGGGGTTACTACTGACTTTCCTCACTTGAATGCGATTGAATTCTTTCATCAATGAGAATATTAACATTGTCTCCGACAAAAGCCTTAAATGGAAATCCATCAACATCTATTATTTCAGATTTTAATGATATTTCTACACCCAGACGCTTGCTATCATTTATTATTCTATAATCAAAAAGAGACTCTGCGCTCCCTTTTGCTTGTTTAATACAAGACAGAAGTTCTTTTTCAGTTGATACTTGTGGTAAAATTCCAAGTATCAATGCTAATTCACTTAATAGTTCTTTCTTTACCGCAAAACTTTCATCTACTGTTTTATCAAGTGCAGCAAATTGTAAAGAACGAACAATGTCGGAGAATTGAGCATAGATTTGTTCATTACTTTTATCTTCCCAATAACTAACTTCATTAGCAGCTGCAGACGGCTTTCCATTAAACGTTGTATTCGGTGAAAAAGCGTAATAACTTTCCACCGCCCCCCTTCGAAGAATAAAACATCCTAATTTTTCTAAAATATCAAATAGCACAGTAATTCTCTTTTTGAGACTTGTCCACTCATGTGGATCTGGCCAAGTTGCTAGTTCATCTGCACTCTCCGTAAACAACTGCGCAATCAATGCACGACGAATAATTTTATCATCGTCTGCTTCCGGATCTCGGTTTACCCAATACGGGTGCTGGTTATAAATCATTACCATATTTTCTTTTTGGGATTGAACTAATTCATCTATTTTTGTCTTTATATCTCTAATCATGCTTTGAAGATCCCTATTTCCATAATCATTAGCAATTTGAATCGCTTCAGGTAATACCGCGAACAAATTAACAATATTATTATCATCTGTAAAACCATCTAAATCTGTCAAAACACATACTTCTTTACCAATTAATCGAAATAGCTTTGTAATAACAGGGAACTGTCCTTTTCCTTCAACCGGAATGATTTGTGAACCTGCTACATCAAGATTTAAGTTAAGTCTATTGCAGAGATATCGACATAAAATCATATCGCTAGATCCTTCAATAAGCATTACCTTTTTTGCAAAAAAACCTTCGCTATATATAAGGCTCATTCGTAAAAGAAATTCTTTTAATTTTACGCTATTCAATTCTGGAGTATCTGGCGAAATTTGTTTAGGTAATGAATCTTTTCTAAAAAACACAAAGTTGCACAACTCAGATGCAGAATTTAATTCGATCATCTCCGCAGAATGGGTTGAAATAATAATAGTTTTATTGTATCTTTTTGCAGCACTTTTCATCTCACGAAGAAGATATGATTGTAATTGCGGATGCAAAGATACTTCTGGCTCATCAATTAATAATACTTTAACCACTTCATCAAATAGAGCAGCCAAAATTGAAATAACATTAACTAATCCACTTGCTTCTGCTGCAACTGAATATTCTTGCTCACTATCGGTCTTTCCAAAAAACACCTTCATTTGTCCAGCATCCCAGCGAATAAAAATATTTCTATTAAATAACACTGATAACCTCTCAGATACCTTAATAAAAACATCCTTTCGTTCGTCCATTGCAAAGAAATCTCCACTTGCAGTTTCAATTTGTAAACGAGCACGTTTTGTCGCTTGATCTCCAAGTGTATAATCATCAGTGGTATAATTGTATTGATTTGTTTTTGATCTATACTGTTCCATATTTCCAATTCTATTGGATGATAAATATCGAACCTTATTACTACCCACCTCATTTCTCATAATGTCTCTTATTTTTTTTAATGTTTGCGTCTTTCCTGAAGCATTTGTCCCAACAAATATGGTTAATCCAGAATATAATGTTATCTGAACATCTTGATCACCAAAAATGTTCTCCACCTTAACATTCAGTGTCTTAGGATATTTCATAAAAATCACCTGTCTTTCTACTTAATATACTCTATTTCAATTGATTCAAATAAACTATTTTTCTACTGTGTATCCTTATCATTCTTCTCTTCATCCGAAGTTTTATTTTCATTATCGCGGTATTGTTCAGTTTTCCCATCCTTTTCTACTATTTTAAAATCATTTGATATCTGATGGTATTTATCTGCTATTTTCTTTAATTCTTGTAAACCAGTAGAGTTAAAAGCCGACATATTACACACAGTGTTTAACTTATTAGCCTGCTCTACAATCTGATTTGTCCAATTTAGCCCTGCATTATTATATGCAGCCTTAAAAGCATCCATATATACACTGTCAACAGAAGACACTACCCCCTGTATACCGTGTAGCTTTGAAACATCTAATTGTGGTACCTTATATACTTCTTCAAAATGTTTTGACAACTCGGTTCCTAAATTTAATTCTGGCATAATAGCGGGAATATTAATTTGGGGCATAGCAGCTTCTATAACAACTTTTCCCAAGGATGCCAATGTAGGTTTTACTTTTTCAACCCAGTTTTGAATAGAGTTTCCCAGAATTTTTGAGCATATATTCCCCAGAGCTGAAACTACATCTATAAGTTTTGTATCTGTATATATTTCATCCTCAATCACGCTTATAGCTTCCGACAATAACTTATTTATTGATTTTAATGATTTTCTAACCTTCTCATATTCATCTTTTGTCATTCTCTTGTTATGCATTACAGTATTTCTATAAGGCTGAAGATATTCTATTTTTCTTTCAAAATCTTTAAATTGCTCATACCCGCCAAAAAATCTATTCCAAAGAGAAACTTTTCTACATTTTTCAATTATACTAATAATCTCTTCTTGAGAAAGTTTATCAAGATTCTCTTTAGCGAATTCTTTGTCAAGTATATCTTCAAAATTATAATTACTATATGGCACAAATAAATATTCTTTTAATTGTTCATATGTCAATTCATTTAAAGCACCCTCTATTAATTGCGTTTTATTATTTCCCTTACCCTTCAAAGTATTCTGCAGGTTTTCACTAAAGGATTTTTCAAACCACTGTATTCCGAATATTTTTATAATAGTTGTATACACTAATTCTCTTGTCCGTCGTTCAAACACGCCAAACAAAGGCATAAGTTTACAACAATACAATTGTGAAACTTCATCATAAGTTATAACAATATTCCAGTCTTTCCTATGTTCACCACGTATTAATCTATTTACAGTATTGTCTAAAATTTCGGCTTCTTTAGCTGGTGTGTATTTACACCATAATTTTACAAATAACATATTATTATTTTTAGCGGATATTCGATAATTCACATTAACTTTTTCACTATTAATAGTAATCTGTAAAATCTCCTTCTGGACATCATCATATATTTTCTCTAATACTTTAACTAATTTCTGCTTCAATTCTAATTGAGTCTGAGACTCATTACTGCTTTTAGGAAGAATAATAATATCTAGTTCCATAATTAAATTATCTCCTTTCCCAAAAATTCTTATATATATATTATATCGTCATTTTCTTCTCATTTCCATAACAAAAACGTCCCAGCCATCGCCAGAACGCCTCCAAACTAACTATTCTCCTATATTGCTTTAAACATCTTCTGTGACACAGGCTTCTCTCCTTGCGTTCGTTCCAATTCTTTTCTGGCATTCTGCAAGTCCTCCAGCCGCTTCAATTCATCCTCTGCATCCTCAAGGCCTAAATGCGTATAGGTGTTAAGTGTAACTCCTATATCACTATGTCCCATAAGATACTGCAGCGTTTTTGGATTCATTCCCGATTTTGCCATATTCGAGCAATATGTATGTCGGCATACATGAGGCGTGATGTTTGGCATCTGCACCTGGTAGATGTCATTATATCTGCCGACCATATGGTTGAAGCGGTGCTGCCAGTGCATTACCACAAGTGGCATTCCATTATTATCATAAAATAGGAATCCGCTATAGCCGTCTATATTTTTCTTCACTTTCGGTGCATTTCTATCCTCAATGATTGCCTGAAACATCTGTGCTACATCCTCTGTAATCGGCAACACTCTTATTCCTGCATCCGTCTTTGTGGTTTCTATGATGTATCGCATATCCGATGTTCTCTGCAACTGGTGGTCAATATTCACAGTTCTATTCTCAAAATCAATGTCCTTCAGCGTCAGTCCACAAAATTCCGATATTCGCATTCCCGTATGAAAGAGTATGTACACTACCTAATAATATTTACAGTACACCACATCGTCATGCACAAACTTTAAAAACTTTCTCATCTGGTCTTTTGTTATTGCCTCTCTTGTAACTGCGTCATTTACCAATACTCCGGCAAGCTGAAATCCGAATGGATTCTTTACCAGAATGTCATCATCCACCGCCATCTGAAAGGTCGGGTGCAACACTCCCCGGATGGTATGAATGGAACTGTAGCACTTTCCATCTTCCTTTGCAAGTAATCTCTGCACTGTTACATATCCCTGTTTTGTGCTTTGCCTTACTCCGGTCTTTGTTTTCAAATATCGGTCTACAAGTTCACAGACTGTCATCTGTCCGTCCACGATATTTACAAGCAAATCTAAATCCGTATTTACCTGTTTCTCTAACTCACGAAGGGAAAAGCATGGCTTTTTGCCCTTTGGAAGTTTATCCGTAGGTTCCAGTTTCCAACTGTATACAAAGTGTGGTTTTCCATCAATGTGATATTTATATTGATATTTTCCGTCTGCTCTTACACTTTCTCCCGGTCTTAATACTCTACGCTTGGAATCCTGCCTTGTCTGTCCTCTTCCTGCCTTTGCCATTATACCCGCCTTCTAAATATTAATTAGTACCTTTTTCTTTTGTGTATATCAAAATAGTACTACAAATGAGTTCCAATATATTTCTCCCTATATTTTAGTAAAAATTAAATAAAATACTGTATGTTAATTCACGAATGTGGTAAAATACCTATCACAAGGAAGATTGGAGATTATTACTATGACAATGGAAGAAAAAATAGCAAGAATTAATGAATTATATCATAAATCCAAAGAAACAGGGCTTACTGAAGAAGAAAAAGAAGAACAAGGAAGATTAAGATAGGATTATATTAACAGCATTAAGGCAGGAATCGGAGCACACCTTGACAATATGTCAATTAAGTATCCTGACGGAACCATTAAAAAGGTTAAGAAGGCAAATATTATCCAAGATAAATAAGTATATGGTTGCTAAAAAAATCAGGTTTTGCAATGGCTGAAGCTGATTGCGATTTGTATATTATTTCCCCGGAATTTTCTTTGAATCCGGCTCAGCAGAAATTAAGAAAAGCGATTGAAGTAAATATCTAACATTTGATAAATTACCTGTCAACGCTAAGATTTCTTTCGAATGTTCTAAGTAGACCAGCAATATCTTTTTCATCAAATTCTGCTTTTAAATTTTTAGGACTCATAAAATTCATTACTGTTTTTCTTGTCTCAAGTAAATCGTCCCAAACACTTGTATACTGATATACTGAATCATATCCGTGTAAAGGAGTTTTTTCAATATCGTAATTACCGTCTTCAGTTAATACAAATTTAAAACCTCTATTGCTATCCATTTCAAGTCCTGTCATTGCAGTAAAGTGCTCATCCATCTCTTTGATTTCCGGATTTGGGGTATCCCCTTTTTCTAAGTTTATTTTCTCAACTTCAAGCTTTGAATTATATAATTGCTCAGCCATTTCATCAAACCATATTTTAGACTCATCTAAGTTCGGATTTAATGTTTATTTGTCAAAATCCGGGGCGAGCTTAATTAAAATCATACTCATGTAATATGGAATTCGATTCGGAATTCAGCTTATCAATAATATGCTTTAATGTATCCTTTGGATTTTTATCAAATTCTTCTTTAAATTCTTCTGTGTAAGATATTGCAGAAATTCTAATCGAAAAATGCACTATTTCTGGATGGGTCTTCAAGGTTGCAGGGCAAGCGGGTCTTGGATTCTCTACCCATATGAGAAATATCCGCCGTTTAGGTAGAGATTCCCAACTAAATCCGGATGCAACAAGGCTTCCAATTACGCCCTGAGTATATCAAGGGTGTGTGCCGAAGCTCCAAGGATATCCTGACGTTCGCATATTGAAAGATGATATTTTATAAACATTTCAAATTCTTCCTCCGTCAGTCTGTTAAGCTCCTGTCGCATGAAATCGGCCGCGCCGTCAGGGGTAATTATCTGTATTCTTTCAAGACCCGCAGCTTCATTAAGACTATTAATAGCCTCAAGCCTCATATAATCATATAAATCTTTTTCTTCTGAAAGTATCTGGAAATCCTCTGTCAGTTTTCCCTCTTTAATGCTTTCAAGGATATGCTGCTTCTTAAAACCGTATGTTATTACACCATATTCATTCATTATGTATGCCACAAGGATGGTTCCACCTTTTTTACATACTCTTTTTGCTTCATTAAGAGCTTTTAACTTATCTTCAAAAGTAAAAAGATGGTACATCGGTCCGAATAAAAGAACCACATCATAGTAATTTTCAGGGTATTTCTTGAGATTAAGTGCATTGCCCTGTTTAGCGATTACATTACTGTTTTTTGCTTTTAAAAGACCAAGATTATGTCTTACAAGCTCTATCGCTGTCACTGTATATCCTTCCTCTGAAAGCGGTACTGAATACCTGCCTGTACCCGCACCTATATCCAGGATATTGATGTCTGCCGGATTATCACATTCAGGTATATATTTATGTATATACTTCATGGAAGTTATATATTCTACCCTGCCGTGACGGGAATCCAGTCTTTTCTCTTCGTTGAATTTATTGTAGTGGGCTTCTATTTCATTCATGGTTTTCTCTCCTGTTATTTTGAAAATATTTTCTGAGAAGCAAGGCAGTTACAACGCCTGTTACAAATTCTGCAACAGGGAATGCAAGCCATACTCCCGTTATACCAAATATTGATGAAAGAACCAATGAGCTTATCACATTCATGACAAATCCTCTCATTATGGATATTAAAAAAGTCCTGCCAGCCTGTTCCGTGGCCCCGAAAAATGCCGCGCATACAATATTTAATGAGGCAAAAATAAATCCAATAAAATATATTCTCATTCCCGGATAAGCAAGACTTGCAAGTTCAACAGAATGTTCACTGTTGAAAAGAGCCACACAGTAATCCGTAAATCCGTATATAATTCCTACAATTATAAGTGCAAATGCCAAAGCTGTAATTACAGCTTTCTTCAGGTACGAGGCAACTTCCTTATCATTATCCCTGCCAAAAGATTCACTTACAAGAGGCTGTGTTCCCTGTGCAATACCGTTAAAGATAGCTGCACCTACAAGGGCAAGATTGGCAATAAGACCATAAGCAGCAACCCCTGTATTGCCTGCTATCCTGAGCAGGATAAAGTTAAAAACAGTTGTTGTAACCGCTGAAGAAATCTCTGCCACAAAGGATGCAACTCCAAGCTGGCAGGATTTGAATAACAGCTTTATGCTTGGCAATGAAGGAATAAATTTTATTCTGTTTATTTTTTTTAAGAAATGGATTGAACAGATCAGTATACTTATGATAGGCGATAAAGATGTTGCAAGTGCCGCACCGTTCATGCCCATCCCCATTGGAAACATAAATACATAATCAAGTATAATATTGGATACACAGCTTGTAAGCGTGGCAATCATAACAAGTTTTGAATCATTGTCATTCCTAACAAATCCCGTAAAAGTATAATTAACCATAAAAGCCGGTGCAAATGCCAGAAAAATTCTGTTATAGCCTCTTCCAAGTTCAATTATTTCCTTGTCCGCACCCATTACTGCCATTACTTTATCGGTAAAAAATACACCTGCGGTCATGAATATAAGTCCGATTAAAATTTCAAAAACAACAGCATTACAGAAATATCTGTTCTCGTCCTTGTCTTTTCGTTCCCTTGCTATTGCATACCTTGTTGCCGAACCTATTCCAATCATGGCAGCGATTGCGAATATAATCCCATATAGCGGAAGTGCAAGGTTTAAAACTGTTATTCCGTCAGTTCCCTCTGCTCTTGATATAAAAAATGTGTCCGCAATGATGTAACAGGACATACCAATCATTGCAAAAATATTCTGTGATACGTACTTAAAAAATTTATTGTTCTTTTTCATAATCTTTTTCCCTTAAAGTCAGTCCATTCATTATAATGTGCCTTATATATTTTTTCAACTCATATTTATCCATTAATCATCTTTACAATCCAGTATATAAGGCCAAGAATCCATGAGGACAATACACCGTATAATACAACCGGTCCGGCAATTTTAAATATCTGGCAGCCTATTCCGAATACCTGCCCTTCTTTCTTAAATTCTATGGCGGGTGCAGCTACGGAATTGGCAAAACCCGTAATTGGCACAAGTGAACCTGCCCCACCGTATTTCGTTATTTTGGGATATATTCCAAATGCCGTCAATGCTACCGAAATGAAAATTAAAGTTATGGATACCCATGTTGATGATGTTACCTTATCCATATCAAAAAAATATGTGAAGACATTCCTTAGGCCCTGACCCATTGTACATATTATGCCGCCTGTTAAAAAAGCTCTTAACATCTGGCTTAAAAGATTATGAGTCGGTGTAACTGTCTCCACATATTCGTTATATCTTTTTTTTGCTTCCTTATCCATTGCAACCTCCTTTTTATGGATATTATGCAATGAAAAGAATATAATTATTCAGTTTTTTTACGTTTTCCGTAAATATCCGCAAGGTTAAGCCTCAATGCATTGGTTACAACACAAAAGCTGCTAAGGCTCATGGCTGCCGCCCCGAACATAGGATTCAAAGTAAGTCCAAGTCCTACAAAAGCACCTGCTGCCAGAGGGATTCCTATGGTATTATAGAAAAATGCCCAGAAAAGATTTTCGTGTATATTTCTTAAAGTTGATTTACTAAGTCTTATTGATGCTGCAACATCCGTAAGCCTGCTCTTCATAAGTACAACGTCTGCTGCGTCTATTGCTATATCGGTTCCTGCACCGATTGCGATACCGATATCGGCTCTCGTAAGGGCAGGTGCATCATTAATTCCGTCACCAACCATCGCAGTTCTGCCTTTTTTCATAAGTTCCCTGATAACATTTTCTTTACCGTCCGGAAGAACTCCGGCTATTACTTCGTCAACTCCGGCTTCTTTGCCGATAATTGCCGCTGTCTTTTCATTATCGCCTGTAAGCATTACCACATGGATACCCATTTTCTTAAGTTCGCTTACTGCCTTATGGCTGTCCTCTTTTATTGTATCAGCAACAGCGATGGTTCCTATATAATGGTTATCTTTTGCAAAAATAAGCGGTGTCTTTCCTTCATTTGATACTTTATCTGAAATATTTTTTAATTCCTCCTTATCGGCAGTATGCTCTGAAATGAATCTGTAATTTCCGCCCATAACGATTACACCGTCTATTTCTCCCAAAAGGCCATTTCCCGGGAGTGCATTAAAGTTTTTGACAGGACTTATGGTTATTTTACGCTTTTCAATCTCCTGATTAACCGCACCTGCCAAAGGATGCTCACTATTGTACTCAAGGGAACCTGCTATGTGCAGAAGTTCCTCTTCCGTTATGTCCTTTGCAGGATAGATGCCTGTTACAACAGGCTTGCCTTCTGTTATTGTTCCTGTCTTATCAAGAGCAACAATCTTAAGTTTTCCTGTTTCTTCAATGGCGGCAGCATTTTTAAACAAAATACCGTTTCTGGCACCTTTTCCGTTGCCTACCATAATAGCAACAGGTGTTGCAAGTCCCAGGGCACATGGACAGCTTATTACAAGTACCGATATTCCTCTTGCAATGGCAAATCCGGCACTCTTACCTATTAAGAGCCACACAATTATTGTTACGACCGCTATTGCTATTACCGTGGGAACAAATATACCCGATACCTTATCGGCTATTCTTGCTATATGAGGTTTGGTCGCCGAAGCGTCACTTACCATTTTAATAATCTTTGAAAGTGCTGTATCTTCGCCTACCCTTAATGCTTTACAGGTTATAATGCCCGACTGGTTAATGGTTGCAGCAGATACTTTGTCATCCGGCTCTTTATCTACAGGAATACTTTCTCCCGTCAATGAAGATTCATTGACTGCACTGTGTCCGTCAATTACAACACCATCTACAGGAATGCTTTCTCCCGGTCTTACGATAAATATGTCGCCTTTTACGACTTCCTCAACCGGCACATTAACTTCTTTGCCGTCTCTTATGATATTGGCTGATTTAGGAGCTAACTCCATCAATCCTTTTAAGGCATCCGTCGTTTTGCCTTTTGAATATGCCTCAAGCATTTTTCCGAGGGTAATCAGTGTAAGAATCATTGCGGCTGATTCAAAGTAAAATTCCATCATATACTTTTCCACAAGTTCCATATCACCTGCAACCTGTGCTTTAGTCATGGCAAAAAGTGCAAAAGTACTGTAACCGAAAGCTGCCGTAGCTCCGAGAGCAACAAGGGTATCCATATTAGGAGCACCGTGTATAAGGCTTTTATAGCCTGATATAAAGAACTTCTGATTAATTACCATTATAATAACCGTAAGAAGTAACTGGGTAAGTCCCATGGCTATATGGTTTCCATCATAGAACTTAGGAAGTGGGAAGCTCCACATCATATGGCCCATTGAAAAATACATAAGTATCAATAAGAAAACAAGTGATGTGATGAATCTTGTCCTCATAGGTCTGATAGGTGATTCCGTGGAGGTATCCTCTGCTTTTTCTTTATTTTTTATGGATGAGGCCCCATAACCTGCATTTTTAACAGCTTTAATAATATCGCTATCTGCTGCACTGCCTTCAACACTCATGGAATTTGTCAGCAAATTTACCGAACACGATGTTACGCCTGACACCTTTGATACCGCCTTTTCCACCCTGGCACTACAGGCGGCGCAGCTCATTCCTTTTATGTTATATTGCTTCATATATCAGTTATTCCTTCCGAAAAGCGTAAATTTTTTCTTTTCGTATTCTTCTGACGATATGCCCTTAAGAGTATATCCGGTTTCTCCTATTACACTTTTAATCCTGTCTTCATCAAGAGGCTCATCTGAAATAATTTCTGTCTCACCTGCCGAATGTGATGAGTTTACTTTCTTTACTTTAAAATTATTTCTTATTGCTGTGTTGATATGGCTCTCACACATACCGCACATCATTCCGTCGATTTTTAATGTTGTCTTTATCATAATAATTCTCCTTTATATTTGTTTTTTCATGTTTGATTATAATTAGTATTGTAAAAAAAGGGTGTATGTTATACACCCCTTTTATTTCAGCCGGACAGACTTATATCCGGTTATCGTCTGGACTTATGAAATTTTAACCATTCGGAACAGGAATTAATAAATTCGGAATTAGTAGGCCTCTTGGTACATGAACCAAAGATTTCTTTACCTTCGCGGGTCTTCATTACGCTGTCTCTCTTAGACCACGCTGTCTCTATGCCGTATCTTATATTACGTTCAACATTGGTAGGAGATGTTCCGTAACGTTCCCCTATCTTAGGATAAATATCCTTGGTTATGGAAACTATCGCATCCGGTTCCTCCAATGTGATCATTATAGCATCTATAGCATACTTGTAACCTATCATCTTGGCAGGCATTCCAAGTTTACGTATCAGTGATGAGGTCTCATTCTCAACACTATATGAAGTATCATTCTGCATATATGAAGACTCTGCAATACTTTTCTTAGGTTCAGAGTCACATAACTGTCTGATTCTTCTGATTAATGCGCCTTCGTCAAAGGGCTTCATAAAGAAATATGACGCTCCCGAATCAAGTGCCTGCGTTACTATGTCTTCCTTGCCTGCTGCCGACACAATTATAAAATATGGTACTTTACCATTATTATCCTCTCTTACGGCCTCCATAACGCCAAGTCCGTCCACTATAGGCATAACAAGATCCAGAAGTACAACATCCGGCTCATGCTCTTTAATTAATTCTATTGTCTCCCTGCCGTTAGATGCGGTTGCAAGTATCTCAAAGTCCTTCTGGTCTGCAATTCCGTCCACTAACATTTCCCTGACCAACGAATTATCATCTGCCACTATTATTCTTATGTTTTTTTTCATACTACACGTACCCTTAAATATCCTTCTTCTATAGCACCTATGATAACATAAAACATGCCTTTATAACAAGGTTTTAATTACATTTATTATATTAAAATAATTGTCATTAACTGTCTCTATTTTTTCTTTAACACCTTCAAGACTTCCCGCACGGAGAATTTCACATACTTCGCATACTGTACCTGTAAGTCCGTCAAAGCCTAAATTACCTGTAAGTCCTTTTAACGTATGGCAGGCTCCAAAAGCTGCCTGTACGTCTCCTTTCTCAACGGCATATTTCATATCTTCAAAATTAGTATCCTCTCCGAATCTTTTAAGATACTTTATATACCTGTCCTCACGTCCCGAAAACCGCTCGATAGAGCCGTTTACATCCACATTAAAATCCATAAGTTCTTTTTTCCAGTCTTGCATCACTCTTCTCCTATCATATGTTTTTTTATAACGGAATAAAATAATTCCAGATTAACAGGTTTGGTTATATGGTCGTTCATTCCGGCCTCTTTTGATTTCTGTACATCTTCTGCAAAAGCATTGGCAGTCATAGCAATAATAGGAAGTTTTCTTACATATTCATCGTCAAGTGCTCTTATCTTTCTTGTTGCTTCGTATCCATCCATCACAGGCATCTTAATGTCCATAAGAACACAATCATAGCTATGGTTCTGTTTAATTCTGTTATAGGCATCAAGCCCATTTCTGACACTGTCATATTTTATCTCAACATCATCAAGGTAATCACTTATGATATCAATATTAATCTCATTGTCTTCAACAATAAGTATCTTTCTGCCTTTAAATATGTTTTTGTCCTTTTTAAGCCTTGCCTTATTCTTCTTGTCAGAAAGAAGTTTCCTTAAATCCGAATTAAATACGGGTTCAGATATAATTTTTTTAACACCAAGTTTTTCAAATTTAGGAATATCTTCTTCCATATCATACGATGTAACCACTACAACTTCCTTATGGCCCTTGGTTCCTATATATTCCTTTATCTCGTTATATGTGTTATTTTCGTCACTTTCAATATAGAACACCTTATAATCTTCAATATCATATTCCATCTTATCTTCGTCATCTGCTTCTGTATGTTTAAGCGGAATGGTTACAGTAAATTCGGAACCTACATTAAGTTCACTTTTAACATCTATATTTCCACCAACAATTTCAATCAGCTGTTTGGTAATTGACATTCCAAGCCCTGTACCTTCAACACCGCTTATAGTTGTGTCCTTGGCTCTTTCAAAAGGCTCAAACATCCTTTTAACGAAATCTTCCGACATACCGATTCCGGTGTCCGATATTTTTATTATATAATTTGAAAGATCAGTTATTTCTGTAGGCTGTTCTTCAATGCTTAACGATACAAGTCCATATTCTTTTGTATATTTTATCGAATTACCCAGAAGATTAATTATTATCTTATTAAGGGTAGACTTATCGGAAAGCACTATCTCATTTTTTACATTTTTTGCGTATACCTTAAATTTAAGATGTTTTTCCTTAATCTGTCCCTGAACCATGGTAGCCACACTATGAAATAAATCTGCAAGGGACAACGGACTTTCATTTACTACAACCTTACCACTTTCTATATATGACATATCAAGTATGTTATTTACCAGGTATAAGAGAATCCTACCGGAACTCTTTATTTTCATAAGATTACTGTATACACGCTGTCTGTTTTCTATATGATTAATTGCCATATCGGTCATGCCGATAATTGCATTGAGAGGAGTTCTTATATCATGGGACATATTTGAAAGGAAATTACTTTTTGCTTCATTAGCTCTGTTGGCAGCATCTGTCGCCTCCACAAGCTGCTTATTTCTTTTTAATTCCATATCCCTTTCTTCATGGATATCTTTTAAGGCATAGACGGCTTCCATCGTATGTCCGTCACAGAATTTAGTAATTTTTATATCAAGACGTACCCATTTATATTCATTATCAACAAGTCTTCTGTATTCGCAATATATCTCATCTTTACCATTTGCCATCATTTCATCGAGATATTCCCTTGAATTACATCTGCGTATATTCATCTCATCATCAGGATGGGCAATTCTTGAAACGTATTCATCAGTAAATTCCTCTATTCTCTGCGTCCTTTCAAAAATATCGCAAAGGTCAACCGGCAGACGGAGTGTTTTGATTGTTCCTGCCGTAAAATCAAAATAATACATACCGAAATACGCATCACCTAATGTATAAAGGACAGTCCTCGTCATATCGTATTCTTTATTTAAAGAAATAAGGTTTGTCCTGTTAGCAACACGTTCATCATTATCCATTATAAGCAGTAAAAGCCTGTCTCCGCCCGGAAGATGAATATTGGTTGCCATTCCATCATAGAAATGTTCATTACTGTCCTCGTCTATTGCCTGAAATTCACATTCAGCAAATCCGCTGTACATACTGCCGGCTTTTTTTAATGTGTTTTCAAATTCATCATAATCGTCTTTATTGATAATTGTCCTGAAATTGTCCATAAGATTCCCGAATGAACCTTTTCTGGCAATTCCTTTTATATGTTCAACTTTATATACGGACTCGTATTCATCCTTTTCGGTATCAATAATCAATGCTGCAATAAATACTTTGGATAATGCAGTCTCACTTACTATACCACGGTTCTCTGATTCGATTTTTTCCGTACATTCTTTGACCGCATATACAACGTATGGGCTGTCTTCTGTATAATTAGCATCTTTGGCTACTTTAATTTCAATCCATTTGCCGTTGATTTCCTTAAAATATTTGGTTATAACATCATCATTATATTTAAAATATTCCTTAACCGCTTTATGGGTTATTGTGGAATGAAGTTCACTTCTGAATGACGGGTCAACATATACTTTGCCATATATTGAATAATTTTCATTAATAAACTGTGTTATGTAGAGACCATCCGTACCGTCTTCGTTATTGAGCAGTACCTCTTTCTTACCATTGTCAAGATTAACCCTGCATATCATCTGATATGTCTCTGTCAATCCTGAAATTGTCTCCTGAAGATTCTTCACACGCTGGTAATTCTGCATCTCTTTATCAAATATAACAACGCCTGCCATAAAAAGATTATCATTATACTCGTCTTTAACGGGCATAAATTTCAAACCTCTCCATTCTCCGTCATTCATCTGATAGTTGACCTGATATGGTCCGCTTTCGTTAATTCGTCTTATTATATTGTTAATATCCGATTCTCTTCTTACTTTAACCCGGTCTTTCCCGCATACATAATTATTGCAGTAATCTCTTATAAGTTCCGTATAATCGCTAAAGCTTTCGGAATACTTCGTAAGCGTACCGTTGGAATACAATATATTATATTTTCCTGTATTACCGTTTACCATAAATACGGAATAATACTGCCTGTAAAAGCCATCAAGAATAATCGTTGTATCAGAATCCGCATCCGGTGAGACATTTTTGTCAAAGTATGCTATAACCGCATCCTCATTTTCAAAATTCATCCTATAGAAAACACCTGTAAGATTATTTTCACCGTTACAGGTCATTCTGAACCTGACCTTTTTCTTATTGCCGATAACTTTCTGCAATTCATCCCTGTTTCTGAAAAAATTCATAGCTTTCAGATTAACAAGTACTTTTTGTCTTGCTTCATCATTCATATAAATAATGTTGCCGTTGTTATAATCCACCACCACAATGGCAAAATCATCTATCAGATTAAAAAATGCTCTCATATCATCCATAAGTAATCTTCTCCTTACGGATATTATACTTAAGAACTGAAATAAAATAAAGCCCCCAATCCTTTTCCAAGGGCTAAAAAAAACAAAATAATTACAAAACCTGTCCTAAGCCTTGCTCTTCTTGAAAAAACAGGTATCCCTTTTACCGCTTCCGCAAGTGAAATGAGAAAACATCCCGTATACATACCGGCAAATACAGAAAATACCACCCATACTGCCGACGGAAGAAATTCATACGGAGTAAATGTAAAAAATGCATTTCCTACCGTAACCCCGGTTATGACAAGGTTCTCGTAAAACCTTTCTCTGCCTGCCGTATGGGTAAACTGTACTATTCTGCTAATAACCCCAACGGTCATAAATAACGCGAAATATCCGCAGGAAGTCACAAATCCTGCTCCCAGTGAAAAAAGGACAATCAGCAAAAATTCATTCCACATCATCTGCTTTTTCCTCTCTTTCGCTGTTATTTATTATGGTGGTGTTTATATCATCTTCATATAGTCTCATCTGTATATCAAGAGGGGTTGGATCTTTCACAGACTTTCTTTTTCCGATTCTGTTATAAAAAATCATAATTCCCAGAAAAAGTCCCAGTGAATACATCACCTGCTGCAAAAACACGGCTTTATTGTCCCCCGTAACCCATTTACTCATTGTCTCAAATATACCATTAATGTCCACATCATTGTCATAAGCCATGATTGCAAAAGCACTTCCGCAGAATATAACAACGGAAGCAAGTATAACTTTCAGGAAATCAGTTACCTTGTTCTGCTTTTTTTCCTTTTTGTAAGACACAACAAACTCCGGTTCGCCAAGGTTAATTAACTCTGTCCCATTTACGTTTTCTTCAATTACAGAAAACACTTTTATTGCTGTTACCACATATCTTCTGCTTTCTGTTTCAGGTACGCTTATTATGGGTAAAGACTTTATTTTTGCCTGTATGGAATTATCTTTACAATATACAGATGCAATGTCTCCAATCGTTATTTTCCTGCTGCTTACTTCACTGCTTTTTTGAAAACTGATATAGACCTTGTCCATTTATACCTCCATATTTTTACGCATCCTGAGCAAAATTTTTTTCTCCATGCGTGATACCTGAACCTGGGATATTCCCAGTATTTTTGCAACCTCCGACTGGGTCTTTTCCTGAAAATATCTCATTTCTATAATAGTTTTCTCATCTTCTTCCAAAATATTCATGGTTTCTTCAAGCATGACATGATTCATAATTTTATCATGGTCACTTTCTTTGGCTGATGCGGCAAGTTTATCAACCACATATATCTGATTACCGTCGCTTTGGTAAATTGTCTGGTAAATTGATTCAACATCTTTTGATGCTTCCATCGCTACAACAATATCCTCCGTGCAGATCCCCGTTTCTTTGGAAATCTCTTCAATGGTTACCTCTCTTTTAAGTTTTTGTGACAGATAATCTTTTGCCTGATTGATTTTCCAGCCGTTCTCTTTTATGGAGCGTGATATTTTGATTATTCCGTCATCCCTTATAAATCTTTTGATTTCCCCGCTTATCATAGGCACGGCGTAGGTCGATAACATTACATCCATATTCAGGTCGAACTTATCAATGGCTTTAATTAATCCTATTGTTCCTATGGAAACAATGTCATCCATTTCATAACCTCTGTTGGCAAAACGCTTTGCAATACTGTAGACAAGCCCCATATTATGCATTACAAGCATATCTCTGGCTTCTTTATTCCCTTCATGGGCAAGAGCAATAAGTTCTTTGGTATGATCCATAAATCACACCTCCAATTACTCCGTTATTCTCCCGAATGTTTTTTTCATGATCACGGTTGTGCCCCCACCTTTTTCAGACACCACCTGAAGTTCATCCATAAACACTTCCATAAATGTAAATCCCATGCCTGAGCGCTCATGCAGCGCATCGGTTGTATACATAGGTTCCATTGCCTTTTCAACATCAGCAATTCCTTTTCCAAAATCTTTTATCATAACTTCCATTGTATTATTCTCAACAGAACATTCGATTATTATTTTCCCGCCATTTCCACCGTAACCGTGAATAACAGAATTGGTTACAGCCTCTGAGACCGCTGTTTTTACGTCATTAATTTCCTCTAATGTAGGGTCAAGTCTTGTTACAAATGCCGCTACGCACACTCTGGCAAATCCTTCATTTTCCGATAATGCTTCCATTTCCATTTTAAATCTGTTCATTTTGTCCTCCTTCATTAACAAAGCAATCCATTTCCCTGCTGGTTTTTAATATTTTGAATAATCCTGACATTCTGAATATTCTTTGTACACCCTGTCCTATATTGCTTACATATATTTCTCCTCCGATTTCTTTTATCTTTCTGTATCTTCCCATCAGCAGTCCTATTCCTGCACTGTCCATAAAGCTCACATTTCTGAAATTAAAAGTTATTGTATGTACCTTCTGACCGTTAATTTTTCTGTCTATCTCATCTCTTATCATTTCGGTAACGTGATGATCAAGGTCACCACCCAGATTAACTATAAGGACGCCTCTCCTTATAACACATAAATTATTCATATTCTCCTCCTGAAAAATAATAAAGCGGAGCATATAATCTGCTCCGCCGTGTAACGTGGTTTATTCTTAAGTAATATTGTTTTCTTCCATATATTTGGTTATGTCTCCGGTAAACTTAGAATTACCGAACTTGTTTTTCAAAATATCGGCATATTCCTTACCTTTGTCATTTTCATTAAGCCTGAAATGAGACATTGCAAGATAATAAATCGCCTCATCCGATTCAGGATTAAACTTGTATGATAATTCAAGATACTTGACTGCAGTTATGTAATCTGACTTGTCATAAGCATTAGAGCCTGCTTTAAGATATGTTTCCGCACCACTGTTGCAGTTCTCGTCAAGCAATGTGTAAAGCGATTTAGCCTTGTCCGTAGGAAGTTTGGTAACATCTATCTTAGCAAGTTCCACCATAGCATTGTCAAAATCATCATCAAGATAATATGAAACAGCATCAATAAGTCCTGCATACATATTAACCGAACCCGAATCACCTGCATATCCGGCAAGTTCATCTTTAACGGTTTTAAGCTCGTCCTTGGCCTCGCTTAACTGTTTTTCAAGGTCAGTTATTCTGACAGACTGGCTTGACATACTCTCACTGTACTGTTTTATGGTGTCATTGCTTTCCTTCTTGGCGTTCTGGACCTTGGACGGTACTACAAGGAACCATACAAGTGCAACACCTATAATAACTCCAAACAATATCTGGACAACGGTAAGCATACCGCTTGACGGCTCTTTATAGGAATTAGGAGGCAGAATTACATCATTGCCTGATAATCCTTTTTTCTTAGGCTTATAGTATACCTCATCATTTTTTGATGCAGCAGCTATGCCCTCGTTATTAAGCTCGTCCATATATCTTAATCCCAGAGTATTGGTTCTGTCTGTTTCAAGAGCTTTTTTTATGGTCTTTGCAGCTTTATCCATGTTTCCATGTTTCATATATAAAAGACCAAGAAGCAGCTGTGCTCTTACAAATCTTGGATTAAGTGTCACTACTTTTTTTAGCTGTATAAGAGCAACATCATCGCTGCCCTCCTGCAGCTTATTCAAAGCGTAATTATATTTCTTAGCTGCCTGATTAAGCTGTTCAAGTTTATTGGGATTGAACTTAACTTTCTTAATATAAACGGTTGCAACATTTTTATCCGGCTTAAGATTAACGCTTATTACCCACTCTTTAAGGGCAAGTGCTGTTTCTCCGATTTCAAAATATACAAGGCCCAGGAGATTTCTTGCTTTAATGTTGGATTTATTAATTTTAAGACTGGTTTTAAGTGCTGATACCGCTCCTGTTAAATCCCTGACCTGTGCTTTTGCAAGACCGAGATTATAATAGGAATTGGACGATTTGACAACTATCTTATATACAGATACATCTGCTCCGCATTTAAGGCAGTAATCGTTGTCAGTAAGTACACTGTTACATTTATAACATCTCATTAACCTGCTCCTATTTATCTGTTATTTCTCTTATTATTTTATCAATTACTTCCGTAACGTCCGTTGTATTATTACGGTAGATCGCATCCTCTGCTTCGTCAACTTCAAGACTTGGCTGGAATTTTCTTATCTCTTCATCAAAGTCAATCATACTTATCTCCATTCTATGTTCAAAATTTCACCTGCAAGGTATAAAGAACCTACAGCGTATTTCATTGTGTTTTCATCGGATAATTCCATTAATTTTCTGTATGCATCAGGAACATTGGCACAATGGATTACATCAACACAGTCATACTTATCAAACACTTTTTTAAATGTATCTGTGTCTATACCTCTTTTGTCATCAAGAACTCCCGTTACTATCACCCGGAAAAGCCCCGACGTACAGATTTTATCAATCATGCCGGCGTAATGTTTGTCCTTAACTGCTGAGAAAAGCAGGATTCGTCTGCCTTTCCATCCGTCTTTACGGACCGAGGCAAGAAAATGTTCTATACCGTCATCATTATGTCCGCCGTCGACCACAAGACCATCATCCATCCGCTGCATCCTGCCAATCCACACAACGCTTGAAAGACCTTCTTTTACAGAGGTGCGGTCTATGGAAAGCATTGCTGCCGCCGTTGCCGCAAGGGAAGCATTTTCAGCCTGATATTCTGCCTTAGTCTGTACTGAAAAAATCTCATTATCATAATACTTATTATGAAGACAAAAATCAATATTTTTATCTTTAATTACAATATCTTTAATATCATCCGGTTCTATTATGGTCACCGGTGCATTTTTTTCCCTAGCCTTTTCCATAAATACATCCGTTACATCTTTTCTTCTGTTTATAAATAAAACAGGCACACCTTCTTTAATTATGCCGGCCTTTTCCATAGCTATTTTTTCATAGGTATCTCCCAATATTTCAGTATGGTCAAGACTTATTGACGTAAGAACTGTCATTACAGGACGTGTTATCACATTGGTTGCATCAAGTCTTCCCCCCAGTCCCGTCTCAAGAATAATATACTCTGTATCACTGTTCTTGAAAATATCCATTGCCATTCCGAAAAGAAATTCAAAAAAAGATGGATGGTCAAATCCGTCCCTTACCATATCCTCGGATATTTTCTTAATCCTTTTAAAAGAATCCTCAAATACGCTGTCTGTAACTTCTTCTCCGTTAATTACGATTCTCTCATTGATTCTGACAAGATGCGGTGACGTAAAAAGTCCGGTTTTCTTACCGGCCTTACCTAATATCCCCGCAAGATAGGCACATACCGAGCCCTTGCCGTTAGTTCCTGCAACATGTATTATTTTCTTACTGTTTTCATCAAATCCTATTCTGTCAAGCATTATCCTGGTATTGGCAAGGGACGATTTCTTTGAAAATTTAGGTATGTTATATATGTAATCTGTTTCTTTAACCATTTCAAGCCTCTTATATCCATTGAGTATCTTTTTCTACAATGATTTTATATATGTCAGGAATTTATTGCAAGCACTATTTATCGCAAAAAAAGACACCAAATTACGAAATCTGCTGTCTTATTTTCTCTATAAATTACATTATGCTGCCGGAAGTGAAGCACATTATGTCAGATTCCGGCTCTAATCACTGACTCTTAGAATCCTCCGCCGCAACAACAGCAGTTGCATAAAAGATTAAGGCAAAGCATCTGTGTACAACAGCTGCCCGCTCCGGCACTGTCCTGTCCGTATCCGGCTCCTGCTCCCGTATACCAGCTACCTGTATTCTGGAGCTGGTTAAGAAGGTTAATATATTCCTGATTGCCCGGTTCCATCTGTACCGCAGTCCTTGCATCCTCTTGTGCAACTATCATATTGCCGACTCCGGCACTTGCGTAGGCATGCACATAATACCATCTGGCACTTCTTTCCGTCATACCCTCAAGTACAATTATTGCTTCCCTGAACTGTCTGTTTCTTACAAGATTAGCTGCCGCAACTATTCTCTGATCCTCGGAACTGCTATAACTGTTATAACTGTTACCTGAACCATAGCTTCCTCCGTAGCTTCCGCTGTAACTGCCATAAGAAGAACCACCGTTTTCTTTCTCATGGATTATCTGATTATAAGCTTCCTGTACCTGCTTAAATTTCTCCTCTGCCTGAGCCTTATTAGGGTTATTAACATTGGCATCGGGATGATACTTTCTGCTTAGCTGTCTATATGCTTTCTTAATTTCTTCTGTACTTGCACCTCTTGATATGCCAAGCACTGAATACGGATCTGTCATTCTATACCTCTCTGTCAGGATCTTTATCCCGTTTCTGTATTATTATGTTATATTTAGTCCATATACCAGCATACATAATATTTCTCAAAATATCAATATTATCAATAATCGGCAGACATTCAAATGCTCTTGCAGACTCTGCCGCAGTTATGGTTAAAATATTTTTACAATATTCATTAAAATCGCCATCATTCCGTCTTGGTATCAACGGATTATAGCTTTCGTTCTTAATGTCTTTATCAATATCATCAAAAGCATCCATTATGTAGATATATTTGCCAAGGAAAAATCCCATCCTGTAAAGATCTTCTTTCCAGATATCATCTTTCATTGCAAAAATACCGCCAAGCATCTTACCGGTATATGAAGAAACTGTATCTATATTATTTTCATGGGACTTTTCACATTCACTCTGTCCACTTATATAATCTTCTATTATCCCGGCCTGTTTTGGAAACTTTGAGGCAGCCTTCTTAAATGCTTTCTTAAGAAGACCGGCACAGATATTGGACTTAAGGCTCCTATCGTCATCCCAGTTATCCTTAAGCTTATAATACGATAGCAATATATTCATTGCCGCCGCATAATCTGTATATTCGTTACTGATTTCACCATGCTTCTTAACATGATGTATGACACAATGACGCATAACTGTCTTAGTATCATCTTCATAAAGTCCCGATAAAAGTATTGCAAGAAATGTCATATCATAATTAAGTGTTATCTGGCCCGGTAATCCATAATTATTCCTAAGACTTCTGCAGACACCACAATAAAAGCTGTTATATCTGTTGTAATCCTTAACCTTAAGTTCATCCTTGTGAATAACAATATATCCAAACATATCGCACCCTGACTTATGTTCTCTTAATAAATTCTATACGGCATTTCGGACATCTTATACATATCTTACCCTTGCCCTTAGGTACTCTTATCTTCTGACTGCAGTTAGGGCACTTAAATATCCTGTGTGCCGTATCTCTCTGTCTCGTACCCGCATCGTTACCATAGCTGCTTCTGTTCTTTCTGAACATTCTCGTTGCATTAAGGTACCACTGGTTCTCTCTGTTTCTTGCCGGATAATTTCTTGATAAAATTCTGAAATAACTGTATATCAGAAGCAGTAACGTCGGAAGGAATAAAAATCTTACAAAAAAAGATACAATAATCATTACAAAAAGTAATATATTAATGAACTTTCCAAACTCATCCATTCCGTATCTTCCTGCCATAAAATTAGCCATCTTGTCTCTGAATCTACCTGACATTGTCTGCCACCTCGCATATTTATATGATAATAATCATATATGT
>ULQM01076564.1_pt1 | contig 38134 bp, 29 predicted proteins | sample 1954451 | NCBI WGS metagenome assembly ULQM01 (sample SAMEA4835655, study PRJEB28245) | human gut metagenome | biome: gut microbiome; material: fecal sample | place: Denmark | collected 2008 | reverse complement strand
TGGAAGCCCGGAAAATGGGCGGAGGCCATTTGGAACGACGATTGGACCGACATGGACAACATCAGCGCCGGCGCGTGCTATAAGCTGCACGACGAGTCAGACACCAATATGGGCGGCCTTTGGCTGAACCGGCTCGAGCTGACCAGCCTGAATCTGTCCGTGAAGGCGCCTGTCGCAGGCGAAAGCCCCGCACCGGGCAGTGACTACTGCAAGATCGACGGCCTGCCGCCGTATATGACGCTCGAGCGCGTCGATTGGCTGAAGTGCTATGACGACTGGACCTACTATTCCGATAAGCCCTTTACCTTCCAGGCAGGAAAAACGTCGGACGGTGAGAGCTGCGAATACCAGTGCTTTATCTATGTCTCCTATGACCTTAGCGGCGTCGGGGTCGCGAAGGGTGCCAAGTTCTACCTCAACGACACGCCGTGCAAGCTGGACTGGGAGAAAAAGTTCTTCTGGACTGAAACCATGACCGCCGAGGGCACCCCCGTGCAGGAGGATCCCGTTATCACGGCCAAGGCAGGTGCCAACGGCACAATCACGCCCTCCGGCAACGTCACCGTCAAGGCCGGCGCGGATCAAGCCTTTGCCATCCAACCGAACAGCGGCTATACCGTGTCCAAGGTGCTGGTAGACGGAACGGACGTCGGCGCGGTGACGTCGTACACCTTCAAGAACGTCACGGCCAACCATACCATCGAGGCGGTTTTTGCGAAGGTGGAAGCAAAGCCGACCAATCCCTTCGTCGACGTTGCCGAGGGAACATACTACTATGACCCGGTGCTTTGGGCGGTGGCAAACGGCATTACCTCCGGCGTGGATGCGACGCATTTTGACCCGAACGGTACCTGTACGCGTGCACATGCCGTGACCTTCCTGTGGAGAGCTGCGGGACAGCCGGAGCCGAAAACGACGCAAATGCCGTTTAAGGACGTGAAGGCAGGCAGCTACTACGAAAAGGCGTGCTCTGGGCCGTGGAAAACAAGATCACCAATGGTACCAGTACCACCACCTTCAGCCCGGACGAAAACTGCACCCGCGCGCAGATCGTCACCTTCCTTTGGCGCAGTGAGGGCGAGCCATATGCCAGCGATAGCAATAACCCGTTCACGGACATCGCATCAGACTACTACATGGATGCCGTTTTCTGGGCAGTCAAGGAAGGCATTACAAACGGCACCACCCCCACGACCTTCAGTCCGAACGATAGGTGCACCCGTGCGCAGATCGTCACCTTTATCTACCGCGCAATGCATCTCTGACCGTGAAAGAGCGCGGCGGGTAACCGCCGCGCATGACACGAAAGCACAATGTAAAATCATACTACTTTACAGTATAAGGAGGGGTTATATTGCAGGTCGTAATTCAGAAAATCCCTGAGAATCTCTCGGAATTTGAGATGCTCACCGCCGAGGGACGGCAGCCGGAGCGTATCTGTGCCCTGCTTCTGTGCGCGCTGGCTCTGTTTGACCGGGATAAGAATGTAGGCACTGCCGCGATGAACCTTCTGCGCGGTCCGAAGCCTATGACGCCGTATGACGGCCAGTTCCTGCGCGATCGGCTGCGCGGTAAAGCCTATCTGCCGCTTGCGTATTTCGAAGGCGCCACACCGGAAAACGGGTATCAGCCGCACGTGCCGTACACGCTGAACGTGATGGCAGACCCCAGGCCGCAGGACACGGAGCCGGGCTATCTGCGTGTATTCCTTAAAACGGCTGGCGCGGATTCGCCGCGGCCCATGAAGCTGCGGCAGAAAACCTCGACCGGTGAATGGTTCCTTTGGGAATACTCCAGCATTCTCAGCGGCATCCGCATTCCCGCGGCGGAGGACCCATGGGCATGATCATGGCGCGGCGGATGGGCGGTATGAACGCACAGGATCTCCGGAATTTTTGTCATGAATCGAGAAAACAACGCAGACGGACGGATGACTTTCAAATTCCAGGGCGGCACAGAGATCGAGGCGTGAGTCCCAACAAAAATGAAAAGACCGCAGGTTTCAACGCCTGCGGTTTATTGCTGTCCCCACGGGTAGAGTAATGCACCCCCTAAAGCCGTGGTTGCACCCCCTAAATCGGGAACTGCACCCCCCTCTGAACCGTAGTTGCACCCCCCTTACCGGGTTTCTATCAAAATTAGAGTCATTTGCCATAAAAAAGCTTCCGCCATCGGCGGAAGCTTTTTTGTTCTATTCGCTTATCCAATGCTTAAGCTTCGGAAGGCTTGATTCGAAATACGCTCTTGCCTGCTCGGGCGGCCAATGCTCGTTTGACATGCGGCCGACAAGAAAATCGGTGAGCTGATCTATGCTCGTGTAGACAAAATTTCCGTCAGTGTAGCACCATTTACAGTAGTCCTCGTTGAGCTCGCCGTCGGGCTCGCGGCTTATGACGGCGTCATCGTCCAGCGGCATACCACAGCACTGGCATATGAGCTTACGCGGCGAGCCGAGCAGCGTATTTATCGAAACATCAAACAGCTTGGATAACAGCTTCAGCGTTTCCGTATTTGGAACGGTGTCGCCGTTTTCCCAGCGCGAAACCGCCTGACGCGTGACGAACAGCTTTTCGGCAAGCTCATCCTGCGACATGCCCTTATCCGATCTGAGTTTTAAAATTATATCTTTGGTTTCCATTATTATCACCACCCGGAACCATCTTAGCACTGTTTGGGAGAGCGGTAAAGCAACCCGCTGTTGCGGTGTTGTTATTTAATTTCAATGCCGCCGAATGCGCAGGTATCGTTTTGCGTCAATCTATTCCATTTCCAGGGAATTTGGGAATGCCATCGAAGCCAACCTGAAGATCGGCATCCGTGGGAATGTAGTCGCTCATCTCGCCGTTATGGAATTTTTCATAGGCGACCATATCAAAATAGCCGGTGCCGGTAAGGCCAAACAGTATGGTTTTTTCCTCTCCGGTCTCACGGCAGCGAAGCGCCTCGTCTATCGCCACCCGAATGGCGTGGCTGGATTCGGGAGCGGGCAGGATGCCCTCTACACGGGCAAATTGCTCCGCGGCTTCGAAAACCCTGGTCTGCTCTATGCTGACGGCTTCCATAAGCCCGTCATGGTAGAGCTGGGACAGAATGGAGCTCATTCCGTGATAGCGAAGACCGCCGGCATGGTTGGGCGAGGGGATGAATCCGGAGCCCAGCGTATACATTTTGGCCAAAGGACAGACCATGCCGGTGTCGCAGAAGTCGTAGGCAAATTTTCCGCGGGTAAAGGAGGGGCAGGAGGCCGGCTCTACGGCTATGATGCGATAATCCTGTTCACCGCGCAGCTTTTCGCCCATGAAGGGAGAGATCAGTCCGCCCAGATTGGAGCCGCCGCCGGCACAGCCGATGATAATATCGGGCTTGACACCGTACTTGTCCAGAGCGGCTTTGCTTTCCAGTCCGATCACGCTCTGATGCAGCAGGACCTGATTCAACACGCTGCCAAGCACATAGCGATAGCCGGGCGTAGACGTGGCGACCTCCACCGCCTCACTGATGGCACAGCCAAGTGAACCGGTCGTGCCCGGATGCTCGGCCAAAATTTTTCGCCCGACCTGCGTTTCCGAGGAGGGGGACGGCGTGACCGAAGCGCCGTAGGTGCGCATGACCTCGCGGCGGAAGGGCTTCTGCTCATAGGACACCTTTACCATGTAGACCTTGCAGTCAAGGTCGAAATAAGAGCAGGCCATCGACAAGGCAGTACCCCACTGCCCGGCGCCCGTCTCGGTCGTAACGCCGGTCAAGCCCTGCTTTTTGGCATAATAGGCTTGCGCAATGGCGGAATTGAGCTTGTGTGATCCGGAGGTATTGTTGCCCTCAAATTTGTAATAGATCTTAGCCGGCGTGTCCAGCGCTTTTTCAAGGCAGTACGCCCGCACAAGCGGCGATGGACGGTACATTTTGTAGAAGTCCTGAATTTCTTCGGGAATGGGGATGTATGCGGTGGTATCGTCCAGCTCCTGCCGCACAAGCTCCTCACAGAATACGGGGGCGAGCTCTTCGGCTGTCATAGGCTTGAGTGTGCCGGGATTGAGCAGCGGGGCGGGCTTGTTCTTCATGTCTGCACGGACGTTGTACCATGCTTTGGGCATCTCGCTCTCATCCAGATAGATCTTGTAAGGGATCGTGTTTTTGTTGCTCATGGTTTTGTCTCCTTTTCTACTGAATTGAATTGGGACAAAAGAAAACGCTTCTGTCCCTGCTTAATGCTGGGACAGAAGCGGTCTGATCAACTTCTGCGGTGCCACCCGGCTTGACGCAAATGTTCTTGCGTCCACTCTGTGTATGCTATCACATACCGCGTTTTTTTAACGGAGACGCAGACTCTCCGGCGCACCTACTGCCGGCGGCATTCGGATTGCCCTCGGAAGGCCATTCGTTCCTGCTCTCGGCACCGCCTTTCCACCACCGGCGGCTCTCTGAAGCTCTGATACAGGAAGTACTTACCCTTCGTCATCGGTTTGTGGCCTTAATTTAGCACAGTGCCGAGGTGATGTCAAGAAAAAATTAAAAACGCAGGCAGAATATTTGCTGAATTGCTCTCTGTTCGGCTATGCTACAAAGAATCCCACTTACTGTTTTATGATTTATCTCCTTGAAAGTCTTATTTATAGCTTTTCGGATCGTTTGTCAGGCCTATCAAATAATCGGCCGAAAGATCGTAGAACCTGCACAGCTTTATAAGATCGTCGATCTTGAGCTCTGCTCGCCCCGATTCAATATGACTGTAGCCCTGCTGCGATTTGTTCAGCACCTGTCCGATTTTGGCCTGAGTATAATCTCTGTCCTCGCGGACAGCGCGTATTATATCCCGATAATTCATGTCGATCTCCTGAATGATATTTAGGAAAAAATATCACACTCAATCTTTGAGTATTGACAATTACTCAAAGATTGAGTATAATCACCTTGAAATTACAATTCTTCGGTGTGGAGGGAGGTGCCGACGGTGTCAAGATGTTATTACCTTGATTACAGATCGTACGGTCTGCTGTCTTCCGCAAATGACAAATATATATGCAGATTATGTAAGCAGGAATTTGCAGCGGATAGCGCACAGGTCAGGTACACCTGCAATTCAGACAGCGGAGACCGATACAAAGACTGCGAAGTTTACAGATATCATACAAAATAATTTTTAATTAAGGAGGATGTTGGCGTGGAGAAAAAGACTTGCCCCGTATGCGGCTTTACCGCGCGGCCGCTCTGCTCGGATGACGGGATACATTGGCGGTATTGCTGCGAAAGATGCAAGACCATTTTTGTTGCGTAAAAGGAGAGAAAGACAATGTTAAGAAGAATAGCATCAAAAGCAGTACTCTATGTGAGTGATATGTTCAAATGTAGCACCTGCGGTTACGCAATGCGCGTCCGCGTACTCGGCGACACATGCAGATGTCCGCAGTGCGGCGCAACGATGCGCCGTATGGGATAGAGGGAGAATGGTATGTGGGTAATTATTCTTGCAATAGTCATTTTTGTGATTTATAAATGTATAAAAGGAAGTAAATCGAAAGAAGACGAAATAGCTGCGATAGTGGAGGCGGCAGACAATGGCGATCCGTCGGCACAAGCGAAATTAGGAAAATATTTCAATAATGGGCTAACGGCTGAAAAGCATAATGAAATAAGGCGAAAAATATATCTGCCAAAAGCACTGAAGGGTGATTCAAATGCACAATACTGGCTTGGGTTAATTGAGACCTCTGCAGAAAGGCTTGAGTGGTGGACTAAAGCTGCTGAAAACGGAAACACTGAGGCAATGATGGGGCTTTACTCAGCATATTCTGATGACGGGCTGTTTGGATTGCATGAGGACAAAGAAAAAGCCCGCTACTGGTTAGCAAAGGCAGCGAAAACCGACCCCGAAGCGATGGTAAGCCTGGGGCTTAACTACAGTATGGAAGAAAACGACGACGAAGCTCTCGCACTGTATATTAAGGCTGGAAATATTGGGTATGGAAAAACAAAGGTGAAAGCCTATTGGCTTGCCGCACGAACCTATGGGTCAAGATCGTTTGCGGGTTATGATCCCGAAAAGGAGAAAGAGTATCTCCTCAAGGCGTTAAATGTAAAGCCTGCACCGGCAGATAGCGATTTTAACGAGGAATACGCAATAGCCGCATCAATACTAAGGGAAGTGTATGATGAGCAGAACGAAAATAATCCTTCGCAAAGTAATTTGAAAAACGCCGCATACTGTGCGGTCATTGCTGCCGTACTTGACAGAGATTGCGCGGATAAATTAAGCGAGTATTCATTCAGTCGGGCTGAATTTGATAGATGGGCAGAGGACGCGAGAAATTATAATTTCAGGCTGCCTTGCTGAACGGACTTCCCGGAGAAGCATCAAAAGATGAACTTCTCCGGGAGCTTTTTTGTTGCGCCCGTCCGCATAATCGCGCTTGCACTTTGAGCCTGCGGATGTTACAATATCTTGTTGAAAATGTGCTGAAAATGAAAAGGAGGATTTCCTTTATGAAATTAGGTATCGTCGGGCTGCCGAACGTCGGCAAGTCCACACTGTTCAACGCGATAACGAACGCGGGCGCAGAGAGCGCGAACTATCCGTTCTGCACGATAGAGCCGAACGTCGGCATGGTCACCGTGCCGGACGAGCGCCTTGACTTTCTCGCATCAATATACGAGCCGAAGAAATACACCCCGGCGGTCATCGAGTTTGTCGACATAGCCGGTCTCGTCAAGGGCGCGTCCAAGGGCGAGGGCCTGGGCAACAAGTTCCTGTCGAACATTCGCAACACCGACGCTATCGTCCACGTCGTCAGGTGCTTTGACGATGAAAATGTCATCCACGTCGAGGGCGGCACAGACCCCGCGCGCGATGTCGACATCATTGATCTCGAGCTCATCATGGCCGACATGGAGATGGTCGAGCGCAGGATAGAAAGGGCAAACAAAAACGCAAAGGGCGACAAGAAATATCTGCACGAGGCCGAGGTTTTCCAAGGCCTTCTTGAGCACCTCAACGAGGGCAGGAGCGTGCGCAGCTATGAGTGCGAGGCGGACGATATGGAGCTTATAGCGACAAGCGACCTGTTGACGATAAAGCCCGTTATCTATGCCGCGAACATGGATGAGGACGGTATCGCCGACTATGAAAACAACGCCTACTACAGGCAGCTTTGCGATATCGCCGCCAGGGAGGGCGCGGAGGTTCTGCCCATCTGCGCAAAGCTTGAGGCAGAGATAGCAGCCCTTGAACCGGATGAGCGCGAGATGTTCCTCGAGGAGCTCGGCATGAGCCAGTCGGGTCTCGACCGTATGATAAAGACCTCATACTCGCTGCTCGGTCTTATCTCGTTCCTCACCTGCGGAAGCGACGAGTGCAGAGCGTGGACTATCCGCCGCGGAACGAAGGCTCCCCAGGCCGCCGGCAAGATACACACAGACTTCGAGCGCGGCTTTATCCGCGCAGAGATCGTCGCCTTTGACGATCTCAAAGCCTGCGGCAGCATGGCGGCGGCTAAGGAAAAAGGCCTTGTGCGCTCAGAGGGCAAGGATTATGTCATGCACGACGGCGATGTCACGCTGTTTCGATTTAATGTCTGATGGACGAGGTGCTGTTTGTCCTTGAGCTCATCGGCGCGGCGGCATTTGCCGTGTCGGGAGCGATGGCCGCCATTGAGAAAAGAGCCGATATCTTCGGCGTTCTTTTCCTCGCGGTGACGACGGCGCTCGGCGGCGGTGTTATCCGCGATGTGCTCATAGGAAGGATACCGCCCGTTATGTTCGTAAGCTACTGGTATCTGCTTATATCGGTCGCTGCGGCACTTGCGGTGTTTATAGATGCATATCTCAGAAGCGAAAAGTATAAGCTGCATTTGGACAAGCTGGATGCGGTCAATAATATCTTCGACGCGATAGGCCTCGCGGTGTTCACGGTTTCCGGCATGAATGCGGCGATGCCCGTGAGCGACAACATCATCCTCGTGTTGTTCGTCGGCATGTGCACGGGCGTCGGCGGCGGTATGCTGCGCGACGTTATGACCAACACCATGCCCAAGGTGCTCAGAAAGCGTGTGTACGCGGTTGCGTCGCTGCTCGGCGGCGGGCTGTACTACGCAATGTACGCGCTTGGCGCAAACCAGCTGGCGTCCATCGGCTGCGGAATGCTGCTTATTTTTGCACTGCGCTTATTTGCAACGATCTATAAGTGGAATCTCCCGTCGGTAAAGCTTGATTAAGCTGGCGGGAGTCAAGCTGCCCGTATATTTAAGAAATTGTAAAATTTGCGTCCTGCTCTTGACGCGGCGGAGTATATATGGTATTTTGAATCGTGCTAAAAGGGAGTAGCGTGCGCCATAAGGCGTTCGGTATGCCGTCATCTCGACCGTTTGGTTCGGTGTGCCGAGTACGATTACTGTATTTGCAAGACTTTTACGGCAAGAATAATTGCTGTAGAAGTCTTTTTTATTTAATTTATTTAGAAAGGACTTGAGAAAACAACAAATGGACACGGACTCAATATTGCCTCAATTACTGCTTCAGCTTGCGCTTATAGCGGTAAACGCCCTGTTTGCGGCGACGGAGATCGCCGTGATATCGCTAAATGAGACAAAGGTACGCCGCATGGCCGAGGACGGGGACAAAAAGGCGGTCGGAATGCTTCGCATGGTCACGGAGCCTACGGGCTTTTTATCGACCATCCAGATATGCATAACGCTTGCCGGATTTCTCGGCTCGGCATTTGCAGCGGATAACTTTTCCGACAAGCTCGTTGACTGGCTCATAAATGACTGCGGAGTCACCGGTATATCTCCGTCCGCGCTCGATACGGTGTCGGTCATAATAATAACGCTCATCCTGTCCTACTTCACGCTCGTTCTCGGAGAGCTTGTGCCAAAGCGCATAGCAATGAAGCGCTCCGACGGCATCGCCCGGGCAATGAGCGGACTGATGATGGGGATGTCGGCGGTCCTGAAGCCCGTCATATGGCTGCTGACCGTTTCCACGAATGCGGTGCTGCGGCTGTGCGGGATAGATCCGAATGACAATACCGAGGAAGTGTCCGAAGAGGAAATAATAATGATGCTCGATGAGGGAGAGGAAGCCGGCTCTATCGAACGCGGCGAAAAGGAGCTTATTAAAAACGTTTTCGCTCTCAACGACACCTCCGCGGAGGATGTCATGGTGCACCGCTCGCAGGTCTGCTTCCTGCAGTCGGATGCTCCCCGTGAAAGGCTGCTCGGCGAAATTGCCGAAAGCGGGTATTCGCGTTTTCCCGTCTGCGGAGAGAGTGTTGACGATGTTGTCGGCATACTCTATGCAAAGACGTATCTGACAGCGCTCAGCCGGGGCGAGGACAGAGCCATGCGGGATTTTCTGCTCCCTGCACGCTTTGTGCACGCAAGCACGCGCATAGACAAGATCCTTCTCGACATGCAGCGTGAGCATATGCACATGGCGGTCGTGGTCGATGATTACGGCGGCGTTACCGGCATAATCACGCTTGAGGATATACTCGAGGAGCTTGTAGGCGAGATTTGGGACGAGAACGATGAGGTAACCGAGAACATAAAAAAGCATCCGGACGGAAGCTGCGGCATACTCGGCAGCACACCGCTTCAGGCGATGTGCGAGGAACTCAAATACAGCATCGACAGCCAGGCCGACACAGTCGGCGGCTGGGTGATAGAGCAGCTCGGAGCCATCCCGTCAAACGGTGAAGGCTTTGTTTACGGAGATATGTATATTACGGTCACATCGACCGATGCAAGACGCGTGCTTGAGGTCAATGTGAATATGAAGGAGGACGCATAAGTGAAGTATTATTGCGAAGAAAAAGAGCGCGTTATAGCAGAGCTCGAAAGCAGCGAAAACGGCCTGAGCGAGAGCGAGGCCGAGCGCCGCCTTGCCGAAAACGGGCCGAATAAGCTCAAAGCGGCAAAGAAGGATTCGATAATAAAGCAGTTTTTGAAGCAGCTTGCAGACCCCATGATAATCATTCTGCTCGTCGCGGCGGCTATAAGCGGAGTGCTTGCGGTAACGCAGGGCGAGAGCTTTGCGGATGTTATCATCATCCTCTTTGTCGTCATTGTAAATGCCGTGCTGGGCGTTTATCAGGAGAACAAGGCTGAAAAGGCGATAGAGGCTCTGCAGGAGATGTCGGCGGCGACGTCTAAGGTTCTGCGCGGCGGGAAAATAGTCACCGTTCACAGCGAGGAGCTCGTCGTTGGCGACGTTGTACTGCTCGAGGCCGGCGACGCTGTTCCCGCAGACGGCAGGATAATCGACAACGCGAGCCTGAAGATCGAGGAGGCCGCCCTCACCGGCGAGTCTGTTCCGGTCAGCAAGTTTATAGATATCATAAATCTCACCGACAGCGAGCGCGACGTTCCTCTCGGCGACCGGCACAACATGGCCTATATGGGCTCGACCGTTGTCTACGGCCGCGGCGCCATGATCGTCTGCGCGACCGGCATGGACACCGAAATGGGCAAGATCGCCGACGCTCTTTCGCAGGCCTCCGACGGGCAGACACCATTGCAGATAAAGCTCACGCAGCTTAGCAAGATACTCACATGGCTCGTGCTCGGAATCTGCGTCGTTATCTTCGCCGTGCAGCTTCTGCGCGCGGGCGGACTGAATTTTGAGGTCATTCTGAACTCCTTCATGATAGCCGTCTCCCTCGCGGTAGCGGCTATACCCGAGGGACTTGCAGCCGTCGTTACGGTGGTTTTGTCCATCGGCGTTACCAACATGTCAAAGCGCAACGCCATCATCCGCCGCCTGACGGCAGTTGAGACTCTCGGCTGTGCACAGGTCATATGCTCGGATAAGACCGGCACTCTGACGCAGAATAAAATGACCGTAGTTGATCATTTCGGCGAAAATGAGCGCGAGCTTGCGAAGGCAATGGCACTGTGCTGCGATGCTGAGATAGACGATGACGGGGTCGTCACGGGCGAGCCGACCGAGGCCGCGCTCGTAGCCTGGGCAAACTCACTGGAGCTCAATAAAACGCAGCTTAAGACAGCATATCCGCGCTGTGGCGAAGCGCCCTTCGACTCGGGCAGAAAGATGATGAGCACCCTGCATCTTACTCCGAACGGAGTCATTCAGTACACCAAGGGCGCACCGGACGTCATCATCGGAAAATGCACGCACTATCTTGAAAACGGGCAGGCCGTTCCCATGACGGAGGCCTACCGCGCCGAGATACTTGAAAACAACAAGTTCATGGCCGACAGGGCACTGCGCGTTCTGGCCTGCGCGATGCGCGTGTGGGACGAGATGCCGGACAGCACCGAGCCCGAGGCGCTGGAGTGTGAGCTCTGCTTCGTCGGACTTACTGGCATGATAGACCCCGTGCGTCCGGAGGTTAAGGCCGCTATCGACGAGTGCCGCGAGGCCGGAATACGCGCCATAATGATAACGGGCGACCATGTCGACACGGCGGTGGCCATAGCAAAGGAGCTGGGCATCCTGCGTGAGGGTGACAGAGCTGTTACCGGCGCACAGCTCTCGGAAATGAGCGACGAGGAATTTGAACGTGAATTCCAGAACATCAGCGTCTATGCTCGCGTTCAGCCCGAGCACAAAACGCGCATAGTTTCCGCCTGGCGCAAGGCGGGCTACGTCACCGCCATGACCGGCGACGGCGTAAATGACGCGCCGAGCATAAAAAGTGCCGATATCGGCGTCGGCATGGGCATAACGGGCACCGATGTTACCAAAAACGTCGCCGATATGGTGCTTGCCGACGATAACTTTGCCACCATTGTCGGCGCCGTCGAGGAGGGCCGCAGGATATATGATAATATCCGCAAGGCAATCCAGTTCCTCCTGGGCTCGAACATGAGCGAGGTAATAAGCATCTTTGCCGCAACGCTCATGGGCTTTACGATATTAAAGCCCGTACACCTTCTGTGGATAAATCTCGTTACCGACTGCTTCCCGGCGCTGGCGCTGGGCATGGAAAAGGCCGAGGGCAATATAATGCGCCGCAGGCCGCGCCCGGCCAAGGACGGCATATTCGCCGGCGGCATGGGCTTTGATATAGCCTACCAGGGGCTGCTCATCTCCGCACTCGTTTTGGCGGCATACTTTGTAGGTCACTATATCGAAACAGGCGTCTGGACGATAACCGATTCAGCCGACGGAACGACGATGGCGTTTCTCACGATGTCCATGGCCGAGATCTGCCACAGCTTCAACATGAGATCCCTGCGCGGCTGCATCTTCACCATGGGCACGAAGAACAAGGCTCTCGTCTGGGCAGCGGCCGGAAGCATCGCAGCTACGACGCTCGTGTGCGAGGTGCCGTTTTTGGCAAACGCCTTCGGCTTCACGCCGGTATCGTTCGTCGAGTATGTCATCGCAATGGGCATCGGCATGGTCGGTATGGTCATCGTAGAGCTCGTAAAGATGTTCCAGCGTAAAGCCATGCGCCGCCGCGGTGAAATATTGTGATTTACGGTTGACATGAGCACTTTTGGGTGATAATATTTAAAAATCAGCGATGACGGAGAACAATGACGTAAAATCCGCACAGAGAGAAGGGCCGTGGGCTGCAAGCCTTTTCGGAGAAAACGTCGGAGACCGCTCCCGAGCCGAAGCAGGGAAATGTGCTTCCGCACCGCGCCCGTTAAGCGCAGGATGAGTTTCATCAAGGTGGGACCGCGTAAATATTACGCCCTTGACGCATTGCGTCAGGGGCGTTTTTTGATAAAGGAGTATATATCATGGAAGAAAACAGGTACACTTTTGAAAATCCCGAATTTAAAGACACTTATCGTCATACCACGAGCCATATCCTCGCTCAGGCCGTAAAGCGTCTGTACCCCGAGGTCAAGCTGGCCATAGGTCCTGCTATAGAGAACGGCTTTTACTATGACTTTGACGCTCCGTTTGCCATAACGCCCGAGATCCTCGAGAAGATCGAGGCCGAGATGCGCAAGATCTGCAAGGAGAAGATAAAGCTTGAAAGATTCGAGCTTCCGCGTGAGGAAGCAATAAAATTCATGGAAGAACGCGAGGAGCCTTACAAGGTCGAGCTTATAAACGATCTGCCCGAGGACGCTGTCATTTCCTTCTACAGGCAGGGCGACTTCACCGACCTGTGCGCGGGTCCGCACCTTGATTCCACCGGCAGAGTCAAGGGCAATGCCATAAAGCTCACCTCCTGCACCGGCGCATACTGGCGCGGCGACTCCAACCGCAAGATGCTCCAGCGCATTTACGGTACCTGCTTTATGAAAAAGGATGAGCTCGACGCGTACCTTGCCCGCATCGAGGAGGCCAAAAAGCGCGATCACCGCAAGCTCGGCAGAGAGCTGGGTCTGTTCATGCTCGCCGAGGAGGGCCCCGGCTTTCCCTTCTTCCTTCCCAAGGGCATGGTTTTGAAAAACACGCTTATAGACTACTGGCGCGAGATACACAAAAAGTACGGCTATGTTGAGGTCTCGACCCCGATGATCCTCAACCGTCAGCTGTGGGAGACCTCCGGACACTGGTTCCACTATAAAGAGAATATGTACACTACCGTCATCGACGGCGAGGACTATGCGATAAAGCCCATGAACTGCCCGGGAGGCATGCTCGTTTACAAATCCGAGCCGCACTCCTACCGCGATCTGCCCCTGCGTGTGGGCGAGCTCGGCCTTGTTCACCGCCATGAGCTCTCCGGCGCTCTGCACGGCCTGTTCCGTGTGAGATGCTTCACTCAGGACGATGCGCACATCTTCATGACCTGGGACCAGATGAAGGACGAGATCAAGAACGTCGTCAAGCTCTTTGACGAGGTCTACTCGCTCTTCGGTCTGCCCTACGAGATCGAGCTGAGCACTATGCCCGACGATCATATGGGCGACGAGAAGGACTGGGAGTTTGCGCAGAACACACTCAAGGAGGCCATCAGCGAAATGGGCAAGAGCTTCGTCATAAACGAGGGCGACGGCGCGTTTTACGGCCCGAAGCTCGACTTCCATCTTGAGGACAGCCTCGGACGTACCTGGCAGTGCGGCACGATACAGCTGGATATGCAGCTGCCCGAGAGATTCGAGCTCGAGTATGTCGGCGCGGACGGCGAAAAGCATCGCCCCGTCATGATCCACCGCGTCGTGTTTGGATCTATCGAGCGCTTTATCGGCGTTATCACAGAGCATTTTGCCGGCGCGTTCCCGACCTGGCTGGCTCCCGTTCAGGTAAAGGTCATGCCGATAACCGACCGTGTTGACGACTATGCGAAATCCGTGGCAAGGCTTCTTGATGAGCAGGGCTTCCGCGTCGAGACCGATCTGCGCAATGAGAAGATCGGCTATAAGATCCGCGAGGCTCAGACTCAGAAGATACCCTACATGATCATCGTCGGCGATAAGGAGGCCGAAAACGGCACCATCTCAGTGCGCACCCGCGCCGGCGGCGACGAGGGCAGCATGCAGGTCGAGGACTTCATCGCAAAGCTCAGGGAAGAGGTCTCCACCCGCGCAAGATAAGCAATAAACAATATAAGCCTGCTCTTTTTGAGTAGGCTTTTTTGAAAGGATAAGCTTATGAAATTACTCTTCAAGCAGCGATTTTTCTCATGGCTTGACAGCTATGATATCTACGATGAGGCGGGAAACACCGTCTTCACCGTCGAGGGAAAGCTCGGCTGGGGACACGTCCTGCACATTCTCGACCGCGACGGAAGACACATCGGCACTGTGCGCGAGCGCGTTCTCACGTTTTTTGAGCCGAAGTTCGAGATATACCGCGGCGAGGATGAATACATCGGCTGTATAACAAAGCGCCTTGCCTTATTCAAGCAGCAATTCGACATCGATTTTAACGGCTGGCAGGTCGACGGCGATTTTTGGGCCTGGGATTACACTGTCAAAGGTCCGCACGGCGAGGCGATAGCGACGATAACAAAGGAACTGTTTAACTGGACGGACACCTATTCCGTAGATGTGATCGATCCCGACAACGCCCTTTGCGTTCTCATGCTCGTTCTCGCTATCGACGCGGAAAAATGCAGCAGCAACGGCTGATCTGACAGCAAAAAAGCTCCCCGCCGGGGAGCTTTTTTATGCTTAAAATCAAATTTTGAATACACGGTCTTCGCGCACGGGCTTTGCCTCCGGCTTTTCGCCGTCGGGATAGCCGAGAATGCAGTGGCCGACGCCGATATACTCGTCGCCGATGCCGGCGTTGCGCAGTATCCCGCGTGCCTCGGGCATTTCAAACACTTCCTTTGCCCTGTTTATCCAGCACGAGCCGAGACCGAGAGCATTTGCCGCGTTCATGAGATTTCCGAGAACGAGACTGCCGTCCTCGACGTGCGTGGGGATATTGCGGTCGGACAGCACGACGATGACCGTCGGTGCGCCGTAAAACGGATCAATGCCCTCCTTGCCCATGACGAGCGCGTTGAGCTTCGACAACAGCTGTATCGTCGCCTTATCCTGTACAACGAGCAGCACAGTCGGCTGACGGTTCATAGCAGACGGCGCGGCAAGGCCGGCCTTCAGAACGCTATTGAGCTCGTCGTCCGATATCTGCCCGGGCTTGTACGATCTTATGCTTCTGCGTTCAAGCAGGTTATCCAGAGCCTTATTCATGATTGTCATCCTCAACATCGTAGAATTCGGCGTACTCGCCGCCGTTTTTTCCGGCCTCGACCGCCGCCTTGGCTGCCTCGAGCTCCTCGCGCATTTTTTCAATGCGCTCGTCCATTGCCCTGAGCTCATCGAAAAGGGGAGCGTAGCGCTCTCCGGGGTTATCGCGGTTTTCGTCGTAGCAGAGTCTGCCGATCTCGATGAACACCTTGTTCTGCTCCTCGAGCTCTCCATTTATCTGAAGGGTGAGCTTTGCTATGTTTGCATAGCAGCGCGCCGTTGTGCTGCCCTTGTCGTAGGCCTCCTTCAGACCGCCGCTTTCAACATAGTTCTTTGCCTTTTTGGTAACGCTGTTGAGTGTTCCCTTGAGAATGCTTTTGTAATCTGCCATGATGTTAGCTCCTTTCCTGCCCGTCGGGATTTTTCGTCCGCTTGCTGCGGTTCACGAAAAGCTCGTCGGGCGAATGCTTTTTTCTTGCGTTTATTATGAGAATGACCGCTGCTGCCAGTGCGCTTACTATCGCCAGAAGCTGCGATATGCGGATATCGCTTGAGCCTATATACAGGCTGTCGGTTCGCAGACCCTCTACCCAGGCTCTGCCCAGACCGTACCACAGGACGTACAGCCAGGTAAACTGTCCGTCATATTTCCTCGCGCCGCGGCGCAGGAGTATGTACAGTATGATAAGCCCCGCGAAGTTCCATAAACTCTCATATAAAAACGTCGGGTGGACATAGACCGTAACGCCGTCGGGAGTTGTGAGTCCCATGCGGCAGAATATATCGGTTTCCACGCCGAAGGCCTCGCGGTTTATGAAATTGCCCCAGCGGCCTACGGCCTGGCCGATCAGCAGGCCGAACGCTGCGAGATCGCCCAGCGCGAGCACGGGGATCTTTTTCTTTTTGCAGACCAGAACGCCGGTTATAACGCCTGCGATTATGCCGCCGTAGATGGCAAGCCCGCCGTCGCGCACGGAGAATATCTCCGAGGGATTTGCGATGAAATAGTCGAGCTTGAACAGAACGTAGTACAGCCTTGCGCCGATTATGCAGGTCGGGATGAGCCAGATGACGAAGTCGAAAAGATCGTCGGACGTAAGGCCGAATTTCGACGCCTGCTTTGCGCAGAAAAGCGCCGCGAGGATAAAGCCTGTGGCTATTATCACGCCGTAAAAGTATATCTCGAGGCCGAAGACCGTGAAGCCGTAGGGGGGATCGATGCTCCAATCCCCCAGTATGGGAAAGCTTATCGCCGCGTCGCGCAGCATGGTCGAAGTCAGAAAATTCATAGGTTTATCACGCCTTTACGGGGTTAATGACGCTCATAGCGAGCCTGTCGGGAGTCATGAAGGACTTGAGGAAAGCCTCGCACTCGCGCTTTTCTATGCTCTCGAGCACTTCATATGCGTCCAGCGCGCAGTAGCCTCCGAAAACGCCGTCGGCAAGCGAAAGACACAGATTGTCAAAGTCCTCAAGACCGCGCAGACGCGAGCCGAAGGACGCACGCCTTGCCGCCTCGAAAGCAGCCGCGTCAATGCCGTCGGTAAACACATGCTCAAGCTCTGAGCTTAGCTCTCCAAGCACCTTCTGAGGGGATGCGCTCTCGCCGCCGAGCATGATCGTCGCCGTTCCGGCGGTGTAGTCTATCTCATAATCATAGTCGCGGTTGAGCGTGCCGTCTGCGTACAGCCGGTTGTAAAACGCTGCCGAGGTTCCGAACACCGTGCGCAGCGCGAGCTGAGCAACTATCCTCTGGCGCAGCAGAGCGTCGCCATCCGGTGCAGGGGTGACCTTTGCACCGATGAGAAACTGCGGCGCGGAGACCTCCATCTGCTCCTCATTATAGCTTTTTACCGGCTTTTTCGATTCGGGCTCTCCCATGTCCGCCTTAGGGATCTCCGCCTTTTCGTGCGGAAGAAGCTCGTCGGCAATGCCGAATATTCTTTCCGGATCGCAGTCGCCCGCGACGCACAGCGTCATGTTCGACGGAGCGTAAAAGACCTTATGACAATCGTAAAGCGTCTCAGCGGTAATCTCGGCTATGCTCTCAATGCTGCCCGCGACCTGATCGCGGATGGGATTGTGCTCATACAGCATACGCATGAGCCTGTTGTACACGACATAGCCGGGGTTATCCTCAACCATGCATATCTCCTGGCCTATGATGCCCTGCTCCTTGTCTACGGTCTCCTGCGTGAAGTACGGAGTGGAGACAAATTTCAAAAGCATGCGCAGGTTCTCCTCAAAGCCAGAGGTGCAGTCGAAAAAGTACGCGGTCATACCGCTCGATGTGAATGCGTTCGGCTGAGCGCCGTTTGACGAAAGCACGCTCAGCGCGTTGTCGCCGTCGGGCATATCGAACATCTTGTGCTCAAGAAAATGCGCGACTCCTGCCGGGGTATCATGCATAACGCCGCCGAGAGAAAAGCGCCTGTGCGCACCGCCGTAATTTGTCGCAAAAACGGCGTAGGAAAGCCGGAAGCCGGGTTTTGTCACGACGTTTATCGTAAGTCCGTTTTTGAGCTGACCCACGTACAGATCCTCGCCGATCCGTTCATACCTCTTATGCTTCATCGCCGTCCTCCTCTCCGTTTCCGCGCAGGTAATACACAGCGTCGGGCACCACGCTGCGTGCGATCTCAACGACAGCGTCAAGCTCGACGCACTCGACCGCCGCCGCTAACTCCTCGGGGCTGAGCTCAAGCCCGTCGATGGCGTTTGCAAGGTAAAAGCCCTCAAGATTATATTGCGAATCAGAAATAGCACGCAGATCGGACGCGACGCTTTTCTTCGCGGCTGTGAGCTCATCAGCGCCCACATCGCCGCGTCTGACGGCCTCAAGCTGAGCCTCTATCTCCGCCTTTGCAGCGTCGAATTTATCAAAATCAACTCCGGAGGAGACGATCATGAGTCCCTTGTGCAGATCGACGAGCGAGCTTGCGTAGTAGCAAAGCGAGAGCTTCTCTCGAACGTTCATGAATAGCTTTGAGGTCACGCAGCCGCCGAATACGGCGTTAAAAACATATATTGCCGCGATATCTGGATCGTCCATGCACTCACCGAGGCGATAGCCCATGACGAGCTTGCCCTGAGTGACATTCAGCTCATCGGAAAATTCGCGCACGTTCTCATCAACGGAATTCATGCGTATATCCGTTCCGATATCGTAATCGATCTCGCCCCTCGGCATACCGCTGAGCGCGTCGGAGAGCTTATCGGCGACGAAGTCCGCGCCGAGGCTTCCGCAGTAGAATATCTCAACAGGGCAGGTCATTATGAGATTGCGGTAGTGCTTTGTGAGCTTCTGATAGTAGATGCTCTCGGCCGTATCCTCCGTGCCGAGGCGCGAAACGGCGAAGGGTTCGTAGCAGCACATCTGCTCGATTAGCCTTTGCATCGCCCACGAGCGCTTATCGTTGAGCCTGCTCCTTATGCTGTCAAGAAGCTTTGCCTTCTCGCTCTCGACATAGTCGGGAAGCAGAAGACCGCCCTTTGTGCAGGGCGTGAGCAGTATCTCACCGCAGAGGCTGGAGATGCTTTCAAAAATGCCGCTGCCGTCGGGCAGGTATTTATCGTCGGCAAAGCTGGCAAGAAAACCAATACACTGTATTTCGCCGATCTTGCGCACGACGGGCTCCATATAGCTGCCGTACAGTCCGTCAAGCTCGGCGGCAAGAGACTGCATATCCGTGTGATACCTGCTGCCGCGGCGCAGGACATAAGGAATGAGCGCGTTCTGTGCCGCCGTTTCGCGGTCTAACTGAGTCAGCAGACTGATGCTCAGGCAGCCGGTCTTGAATTTATCGCTCCGGAGCGCTGTAAGCCATACGCCCGGGAGTATCTCTCTCCTGATATTCTCCATGGCACGACCTCCTTCAACTTTATAATAAATCAGTATAGCACACTTTTCAGATATATGGTATACCTTTTCCGTCATAAATTGCGCCGTCGAGCCATATGCCGCCGTGACCGATGACGATATCGTGCGCTTTGCCGGCCTTCGTCTTAAGCGTAACGCGGCAGTCGGGGAAATCATCCGGCAGGCAGGGGCGTATATAGACCTTGCCGTGCCGCGGCTTGAGGCCGAGAAGCTCCTCGGTAAAGACTCTGAAATACCAGCCCGAAGAGCCGGTATACCATGTCCAGCCGGCCTCACCGGCATGACCGGGGCAGGTGTAAACATCTGCCGGGATGACAAACGGCTCGGCCATATAGCGGTTCAGATCATGGCTTTCCGGCAGAAGGCTTTCGAGTATCGCCATGCCGTCATTTGCCCTACCGCGCTTAAAGCAGGCCTGCGCGAGCCACAGCGCCGCGTGGGTGTACTGCCCGCCGTTTTCTCTGAAGCCGGGTCCGTAGCTGCGGATATAGCCGGGATCGCGTACGCCGCCGAAAAACGGAGGGTCAAAGAGCTTGACTATGCCGTTTTCGCGGTCGAACAGCAGCCTGAGCGCGGCGTCAAGCGCTGTGCCGGCCTTTGCGTTCGACGCTTCGGAACAAAAGCAGGCCCAGCTCTGCGCGATGGAATCTATGCGGCAGCACTCATTTTGACTTGCGCCGAGCTCCTCGCCGTCGGGCCAGTAGCCGCGCAGATACCATTGCCCGTTCCACGCCCTGTCTGCCGCCCTGCCGATATCGGCGGCAAAAGCTCGGTATTTGTCCGCGTCGGGGCGGCACAGCCCGGCAAGAAGATCTGCAAAGCGCTTTACACAGCAGGCGAAGAACCAGCTGAGCCATACGCTCTCTCCGAAAATATTGTTCATACCGTCGTTCCAGTCGCCGCTGCCGAAGCATAAAAGCCCGTGAGCGCCCGTGCCGCGGGAGATACAGCAGTCAACGGCGCGCTGCGCGTGCATGAGCACGCTTTCCGTGCAGTCAGAGCGCAGGGGAGTTTCATAGCGATCATCTTCGTCGGCCTCCAGCGGCTTGGAGTTTACATAACATTCGAGCCTGCCGCAGATATCCGTGTCGCCGGTCTTTTCGACGTATTCACACAGCGCCCACACGAGCCACAGCAGATCATCGGAGCAGCGTGTGCGCACACCCTTATCCGCGCCGCCGGCGCTGTGCCACCAATGCATCACATCGCCCTCAAGATACTGATGCCGGCAGCAGGCGAGCAGCTGCTGCTTTGCGATCTCCGGGTCGAGCAGAATGAGGTTGACGGCGTCCTGAAGCTGATCACGGAAGCCGAACGCTCCGCCGCTTTGATACACAGAGCATCTGCCCATGATGCGGCAGGCAAGTGTCTGATATACCGCCCAGCCGCTCATATATTTGTCGGCACTCCCGCAGCCGGAGAGCGTGAAGCGGCGGCACAGCCCTGCCCAGTGAGCCTTCGTTTTTTCCAGTGCGGCAAACGCCGCATCGGGCTCACACAATCTAAGGATAGTGTCGGCGTCTTCGCAGCCGCATACGAGCACCGTAACGGCCCTCGCTTCATACTGCGCGGCAAAAACGGGGAAGCTCAGCTCGCTTTTTCGATTGTCGAAATCACCGTGCAGCCAAGATAAATAGTCGCAGGTCCGGCCGAGCGCCGGATTTGAGCAGGCTGCGCGAAAGTGCAGATTTCGGATAGCCGAGCGAGAGCTTGAGGCCGTGAACATTGTGTCTGAATATTCACAGCCGACGGAGGTACGGTCATTGTCGTTATCCGACAGCAGCAGCTCGCATTTCCAGTCCAGTCTGCCGCTTATCTCGCCGAAAAGCTCAATAATGAAAACTCTTGCGTCCAGGTCCGGCGGAACGAAGGCCGTGCAGCGTGACGCACAGCTGCCGAGGCTTTTTTCCCAGACCGCAAAGCCGAGGCCGAAGGTCACGCGGCAGGCGGCGCCGTCCTCGCCGGCGAAGAGACTGTACCGCCTGTCGCCGGTGACATATTCCAGACTCTCCGCACCTTCTGTGGCCAGCGGGTCGTTCACCCACGGCGTAAGGCGCAGCTCGCGCGCGTTTTTCAGCCACATGTTTCCCATGCCGCTGTCGGCGGCGATATAGCCGAAGCTGCCGTTTGTGAGTATGCTGCTCCAGACACGCGAGGGTAGAGTCCGGTTAACATAAAACACGAAACTGCCATCGTTACCGTACTCATGCCTCGGCGCCGTGCCGCCCGTGCGCAGAGGCTTTGAGGGGCGCGGGGAAGAGTTAAAGGAGCGCTTTTTGCTCTCTGCTCCGACGATGAAGGCCGCCGCATTTTCGATAAGAGAGGTCTCCTGCATCGGCAGCATGCGGACGCCGGCGTACGTGCCGATCAGCGCCTCAAGACCGTGCGCTGCCAGAGTGTCGCGCACCTTGGAATACACCGGCCTGCGATATTCGCCGCCCTCGTCGGTCAGAAACACAAGATCTGCGTACACGCCGCAGCTTCGCAAAAGGCAGAACTGCTTTGTTACAGACTCCGTATCCTGTCCGCCGTCACAGCAGATGATTGGAAGATCGCCCGAAAGACCGAAGCGCCACAGGCTGCTTTTAGCCGGAAACGGAGTTTTGGCGCTTATAAAGCGCAGAGCTCGGAGCGTCGCCATGGCAGCTTCAACCTCGCGGGCGGACATATGCATTACGCTTGCGCAGGCCGGCACCATCGCGCCGTATTCCGACGGGCCGATGACGAGCATGTGCTGAGCGCCGCTGTACGCCTCCTCGGGGGAACCGGCTGCGCACAGCGCAAAGCGTGCTTTAAACTGTTCGCCCGATTTGAGCGAAACGCTCACCGCGGCCTCTACCGTGGGATAGGATAAAAATCCGTCGTCTGCCGCGCCGCCGGTTTTTACCGTCATCGGCTCATCGCAGGCAAGGCACAGCCACATTTCCTTTTGCCTTCCCCGCGGCAGACGGTGCAGCATAAGGCAGCTTTGATCGCGCCTTGCCTCAATGCCGAGCCGCCAGTATGCGGGATGGTTAACATAATCTAAAGCATCCGCCATGACTGCTTCAAAGGAGAATATCAGCTCGGCGCTCTCTATATCCGACTTTGCACATATCGAGACCGTTCTTATCTCGCCGTTTTCCGCACCTGCCGCGGCTATGCCGCACTGCGAGGTAAAATCATCAAAAACAGCCGAAAAGCTTGCATATATCTCGGAAAACTCCCACATGAAGGCTGCGTTTTCGCCCGCCTCCGGCAGGAGCGAGCGCTCCCTGCCGCCGATTACGAGCTTGAGCCCGGGACCGTGCCCCTCGCCGAGCTGCTTAAAGGGCGTACGGTAGATGAGCATATCGTTGCAGCTTGCCGAGGATATGCCGCTTTCAGTTAACATAATGTTATACGCACCGTTTGACAGCAGCGCGCACTCCGGCTGAGCATAGTTTATGCCGCCGCCGCGCTTTTCCCACCGAAGACTGACCGGCGCGGGCGATTTTTCGATCGCTTCGCTAATGCGCAGCACAGGTGCGCCGAGCGGTACGCGCTCCTGCAAAAGCTGGCGGTACGCCGCCATATCCGGAGAGCGCATAAACTCACGCTGCACAAGGCCGCCAATCAGATAATTTGCGATGGCAAGCATGCTCATGCCGAGATGGTGTGCCATGAAGCACCTTACCTTTTCGCCCTCGGCAGAGCGGCAGCGCGAGGACGTGAAGTCTATTGCCTCTATAAAGCCATAGCGTGCCCTCAATCCGGACCTTTCGAGCCTGTGCAGATTTTCCGCCGCCGCATCAGGATCGACGCATAGGACGAGAAAGCTTGCGTAAGGTGCTATGACCAACTCTGCGTTCTGTCCGCGCTTGAGGGCAAGCTGCGCACAGCCGTGCGCCTTATAGCGATAGTTGAGCGCCGGGTCAAGCGAGTAGAACGCGCTTTCGGATATGCCCCACAGGCCGCCGCGGCTGCGCCGCCTTTTTTGAACATGGACGCAGAATTTCGCAGTTTCAAACAGCAGGCTGTCCCGAGTCAGCGGCAGGAAAAGCTCCGGCATGAGGTATTCAAACATCGTGCCCGTCCAGCTCACCATGCCGCGATAGCCGCCGGAGGAGCGCATCGCCCGCGACAGCCTGCGCCAGTGTCGGCGCGGCACGTCGCCCTTTGAAACGGCGGTATAGCTGGTCAGACGCGCCTCGCTTGCCATGAGATCGTAAAGACCGGGAGAGGCCTTGCCCTTTTCAAGGTCTATGCCGATATGCATAAGTCCGCGCCGATAGCTGTAGAATATCGAAAAATCCATATCGGAAACAAGTGTCTGCACACGGTCTGCGAGCGCATCGAAGCCCTTGCCGAGCAGCCAGTTTTGCAGTGTTATCAGGCAGGCGCATAAATTTCCGCAGTCGACTGCAGAGAGATACCTCGGCTCGAGTGCGCGAAGCGTGCGCGTATCGTACCAGTTGCAGAAATGCCCGCTGTATCTTTGCAGCTTTTCCATGGTGCCCAGCATGCTTGCAATAAAGCTTACAGCGCGGGTAAGGTCTGTTATCCCAAGCTCCTGCGCGCACATGGCCGAGCACAGCGCAAGACCGATGTTCGTCGGCGAGGTGCGGTGCGCGATGCCGACAGGCGGCTGCTCCTGAAAATTATCCGGCGGCAGATAATTATCCTGCTCGGTGCAGAACGTGTCAAAATAGCTCCAGATATCCTTTGCACAGCCGAGAAGGTAGCTGCGCTCCTGCGCAGTCGGCTCCTTTTCCTTTTTCGCGGGCAGAGCGAGCGCAAAAGCGGCGATGGGCGCAAAGAGCCACATAAGCCCTGCGGCTTTGGCAAAAATTCCAATTGAAAATATCATGAGACACAGTCCCGACACCGGTGCGGGCCACATGCTTTTAAAATAAGCTGCCGCATTGAGCCTTTTGCTGCCGCTCTGCGCGGAAGTCTCCCATTCGAGGAGGCTTTTTCGGCTTATCAGCATGCGCCACAGCGCAGTTACGATGGCCGAGAGCGATATCCACGCCTCATAGGGCAGAAGCCAAAGCCTGAATGCCGTCTGTACGATGCTCGCGCCGATGCCGCCGAGCGTGCGGCTGTGATACTTTGCTTTAAGCGCCTCGGGCTTATCCGAGGCAAGCTCCGTGAACGAGATAAGGAGTCCCGCCGTGAGCGCAATGAGCGCCGCCCACGCGGCGAGGATGACTCCTCTGTGCGCGAGCAGAAGTCCCGCGAATATTGCCGCGAACGTCGCCGGGGCGACAAGACTGCGCCGCAGGGAATCAAACAGCCTCCAGCGCTCTGCATCGGGAAGCCCGGCTTCTTTTCGGAAGATCCAGCCGGCGTTTTGCCAGTCGCCGCGTATCCAGCGGTGGCTGCGTCTGAAATACGCGACAGGCGAGACGGGGAAGGAGTCTGAGAATTCAACGTCGCTCATGTATCCGCCGCGCAGATATGCGCCCTCTATGGCGTCGTGCGACAGCACCTTTCCGTCGGGAATGTGCTTTTGAGAGCAGATAAGCAGAGCCTCGGCGTCGATAATGCCCTTGCCGGAGAAGCCGCCTCGGTCGAACAGATCCATGCTCACCTCACCGCACAGCGCACCGTAGGGCTCAAGTCCGCCGCCGCCCGAAAAAATGCGGGCAAAATCAGTTGAACCGGCCGAAGCGAGCGATGTGCACATGCGCGGGTGTATTATGCCGTGACCGGAGGTGACAAGTCCGCGCTCACGGTCGAGCATAGGCGTATTCATAGGATGCAGCATCGCGCCGATCAGCTCGCACACAGAGCCCGGCGAGGGGACGGTATCGCCGTCGAGAGTGAGTATATATTGCGCAGAGCTCAAAAGCTCCGTATCGCCGGAGACAGTTTTCAGCTCACTTTTCCTGCCGCATATAAGCCCTGCAAGCGCCAAAAGTGCACCGCGCTTGCGCTCAAAGCCGGAGAATTTTCCGCGTCCGGGGTCGAGCGTGCGCCTTCGTGTGAAAAGATAAAAGCCGCCGCCGTATTTTTCGTTTAGCTTGTCAACTGCCCTTGCGGCCGCCGATATGATCGCCTCGTCCCCGGGCATTTCTTCGATATCCGCCTCGCGCAGATCGGCAAGTATGCCCATCAGGAGATTTTTGCCGCAGTCGCGGTTTGCGAGACGGTATTGCTCCAAAAGCTCCGCAAGGCGCGGACCGCTGTCCCCGTCTGTCAGCAGAGCCGATATTACGCACACCGTGCGCCCCTCGTCGGGCACACCGGAGGCAAGCTCGAGCCTCGGCAGCCTGCGCGGCGGAACACAAAGCAAAATGATGTAGTCGAGAAGGCTCTTCGTCAGCTCCGACAGAGGAAGCAGAAGCAGCAGCGCTGCCATGAAGCTGTGCGATAAAAATCCGCAAAGCAGCGATAAAAACAGCGTAAAAAGGATGTTTATGCCGATGTACAGCGCCGCACGGCGCTCCTCATTCGGCCTTTTGTAAAGCCAGTAGCCCACGTGACGCTCCGTACCGGACCTGTGGCGGCAGCGCTCGACCAACTGCTTTGCAAACACATGCTCCTCAAGTCCCATGCGCTTTGCAAGGCGCGAAAGCCTTAAGCGGTATTCGGCGCGGCTTTGCTCGTCCATGCGGGGATACACGCCCGAGGGGTCTGCCCTCAGAACCTTTTCAACGGCGTCCGCACGCTCGAGAAGGGAGTGCATGTCAAGCTCGGACACGAGCCGCACTGAGCCGAAAAGAGCGGCAAAACGCGCCGATAACGTGTCAGGCTCGGCGGAGCTCTCCAGCTCCGCGCATAGCTCCGCAATGGCGGAGATGAGCTGAGTAATTAAAACAGCGGGCAGGAGGTACAGCTCATCCTGCGGCAGGGGGGAGACGCTTTGAAAGCCGCTGAGGTATTCAAGTATATTGCCTTCGCCGATACTATCCTCACAAACGCTTATCATGTCGCGGCACGCGGCGGCAAGAAGCGGACCCTCGCTGCCGGAGCGCAGACGCCGCTGCCGCCTGAGCTCCGGCATAACGGCACGCGCCTGGCGTATTACGAGGTAGCGGTTGTCCAAAAGCCAGCGGCAGCTGTCCGGCATCGAGGCGGCGCTGGCAAAGCGGCTTTCCACAAGACGGTAGACCGCGTTGATCTCCCGGCAGCTTTGCCGCAGCAGAGTCCTGAGCTTGCCTGACGAAGCGGTGGAAATGCATTTGTTGAGCCTTGCACAGCTTGCCGCGTGTTCAAAAACGGTGTTTTTCTTTTGGGCGTCCATAGTTTTTCTCCCTTTTTTATTATAAATGTCAGTTTTGCCGCAAATGCCGAAATATATTCGGCATAAATGACAAGTAAAAATGCTTGACAGCGTGCGGCGTTGATGCTATACTGCTGTAAAGCAAAAAACATTTACAGAGGAGGGAGCGCCGTGGAAAACAGTGCGGTCATGCGTTCGATGCTGTTTGATTTTTACGGCGAGCTGCTCACGGATAAGCAGCGTGAGTATTTCGACCTCCGCTATAACGAGGATCTTTCGCTTGGAGAGATTGCCGAGCAGAGCGGCATATCGCGTCAGGGCGTTTGGGATATCATCCGCCGCGCCGAGGCCGCGATGACAGAGATCGAGGAAAAAACAGGGCTCATAAAGCGCTTTATGGAGCGCAATGCCCAAATCGATGAAATAATCCGCGAGCTCAGGGACAAGGGCGCAGACGAGCGCATAATTTCCGAGCTTGAAGAATTAAAGATTTAGCAGGAGGCAGAGACATGGCATTTGAATCATTGTCCGACAAGCTGTCCGCTGCCTTTAAAAAGCTGCGCGGCAAGGGCAGACTTACAGCGGCTGACGTCAAGGAAGCCATGAAGGAAGTGCGCATGGCGCTTCTGGAGGCCGACGTAAGCTACAAGGTAGTAAAGGAATTTACCAAAAGCGTGACCGAGCGTGCGTCGGGTGCGGATGTGCTTGAGGCACTTTCACCCGCTCAGCAGGTCATCAAGATCGTCAACGAAGAGCTTGTGAAGCTCATGGGCAGCGAAAATCAGCGACTCACCATCGGCTCAAAGTCGCCGAGCGTCGTCATGCTCGTCGGCCTTCAGGGTGCAGGTAAGACGACAAACGGCGCAAAGCTCGCGGCCTATATGCGCAAGCAGGGCAAGCGGCCGCTGCTGGTCGCCTGCGATATCTACCGCCCTGCGGCCATAAAGCAGCTCGAAACCGTCGGCAAGCAGCTGGATATCCCCGTGTTCCAGATGGGAACGACGAACCCCGTCGATATTGCAAAGGCGGCGATAGAGCATGCCAAAAAGCACGGCAACGACCTTGTGTTCCTCGATACGGCAGGCCGACTGCACATTGACGAGGAGCTCATGCAGGAGCTTAAAAACATCCGTGATGAGGTCGAGCCGAGCGAGATACTGCTCGTGGTCGATGCAATGACCGGCCAGGACGCGGTAAATGCCGCAAATGCCTTTAACGACGCTCTCGGCGTGACCGGCGTCATGCTCACAAAGCTTGACGGCGACGCTCGCGGCGGCGCGGCGCTGTCGATCAAGGCAAGCACCGGCAAGCCCGTAAAGTTCATCGGCGTGGGCGAAAAGCTCGATCAGATAGAGCCGTTCTACCCCGACCGTATGGCCTCGCGCATCCTCGGCATGGGCGACGTGCTCACGCTTATCGAAAAGGCCGAGCAGAGCTTTGACGAGAAAAAGGCCCTCGAAATGGCCGAGAAGATGAAGGCAAACCGCTTCTCGCTGTCGGATTATCTCGACCAGATGCGCTCGCTTAAGGGCATGGGGGATATAAACGACCTTGCCGGCATGATTCCGGGGCTCGATGCAAAGGCGCTCAGGGGCGCTAAGGTCGATGAAAAGGGCATGGCGCGCATCGAGGCGATAATCCTTTCGATGACCCCGGCGGAGCGCGACGATCCGTCTGTGCTCAACGCCTCGCGCAAAAAGCGCATAGCTGCCGGCAGCGGCACATCGGTCGTCGACGTAAACCGTCTGCTCAAGCAGTTTGACGCAATGCAGGGCATGATGCGTCAGCTTTCCGGCAAGAACATGAAGAAGCTGCAAAAGCGCTTCGGCGGCATGGGCGGAGGCGGCGGCTTCCCCGGTCTCGGCGGCTTCAAATTCTGATTGCATACGCAAATGCGTTTGTAATATATGAAGAAATAATATGGAGGTGAAGAATAAATGGTAAAGATCAGACTTCGCAGAATGGGCGCAAAGAAAGCCCCTTACTACCGCATAGTCGTCGCTGACTCCCGCTGCCCCCGTGACGGCCGTTTCATCGAGGAGATCGGAACTTATGATCCCATGGCAGAGGGCGATAACATCAAGGTCGATCTCGAACGCGCAAAGTACTGGATATCCAACGGTGCTCAGCCTACAGAAACCGTACGCGGCCTGCTTACTAAAGTCGAGGCCTAATAAGGAGAAGCTACCGGCATGAAAGAACTTTTGACCTATATCGTACAGAGCCTCGTTGAAAAACCCGAAGAGGTCTCTGTGACCGAGCGCGTTCACGGCGGCGAGACCGTATATGAAGTACGCGTAGCTGACGGAGACATGGGCAAGGTCATTGGCCGGCAGGGCAGGATCGTAAAAGAGATCCGTATACTCATGCGGGCTGTAGCCCAGAGACAGGGCAAAAAGGTTTCAGTCGATATTATGGACTGATTAAGAAACCGAGGCGTAAGAGCCCCGGTTTTTTTACGCTCTTTTTCTTGTTAAACCGCGTCCTTTGTGTTAAATTATACGATGAATAAGTATGGAGGTTTTCACATGGAAAAGCAGCAGTACATCGAAGCTGGCAAGATCGTTAATACCCACGGCGTGCACGGCGAGGTGAAGATACAGGTGTGGCTTGACAGTCCGGAGTTCATGCGCCGTTTTAAGACATTATATATTGATTCGAAGCCTGTAAAGCTCATCTCCTCGCGTGCGCATAAGGGCTTTATGATTGCCCTGCTCGACGGAGTGGAGGACATAAACGCCGCAATGAGCCTGAAAAACAAAACGGTCTACATAGACCGTGCCGATGCGCCGCTGAGAAAGGGAGAGTACTTCCTGTGCGACATCATCGGCGCGTCCGTTGTGACCGAGGACGGCGAGAGCGTCGGAACGCTCGAGGACATTTTGGAAACTCCGGCCTCATCGGTGTATATCGTGCGCGGCGAGACAGAGCACATGATCCCCGCCGTGCCCGAATTTGTTCTGAATACCGATGCCGAAAACGGCGTCATAACAGTAAAGCTGATCGAGGGCATGTAATACATTATGTTAACTGATATCAATGAAAATTATCCCCAAATGAGAATAGATATAATGACGCTTTTCCCGGACACAATGAATGCGATTATGCATGAAAGCATCCTGGGCAGAGCCGCAGACAAGGGCATAATCGAGATAAATTGCGTTCAGATACGCGATTATACGGAGAATAAGCAGCGTCAGGTCGACGACTATCCATATGGCGGAGGCTGGGGCTGCGTTATGATGGCACAGCCGCTCAAATCCTGCCTTGATGATGTTATGTCAACTGCGCAGGGCAAGCGCAGCCGCGTCATATATATGTCGCCGCAGGGCAGGCCCTACGATCAGGCCACGGCACGCAGGCTCAAAAACGACTACGACCATCTCGTGCTCGTCTGCGGCCACTACGAGGGCATCGACGAGCGCTTTATCGAGCAGTGCGTCGATGAGGAGATATCGCTGGGCGACTTTGTGCTCACGGGCGGTGAGCTTGCCGCGATGGCTGTGGCCGACTCCGTGTGCCGCCTTGTGCCGGGAGTCTTGTCCGATGAGGAATGCTTCACCGGCGAGAGCCACTGGGACGGCGTGCTCGAATATCCGCAGTATACGCGCCCCGAGATCTGGGAGGGCAGACAGGTGCCTAAGGTGCTCCTCGGCGGTGACCATGCCGCCGTTGCGCGCTGGCGGCGGAAAATGAGCCTTGAGCGCACGATGGACAAGCGCCCGGATATGTTCCAAAAGCTTGAGCTTACGGACAAGACAGACCTCAGGCTTATCGATGAGATAAGGAAAGAGCGCGGCAGAATGCGTCTTACAAAGCCCGTCGAGTGCCGTGCGGCGGCGCCGGAGGATATCGACGCCATAATGCTCATAGTGCGTCAGGCGCGTAATTATCTCAAAAAGCACCGCGTGGATCAGTGGCAGGGCGAATACCCGGCGCAGGAGCACTTCATGCCGGACATAAGCTCCGGTAGATGCTATGTCATGACCTACGGCGGAGCTGTCGCGGGCTTTTTCTGCCTGAGCGAGGAGCCTGAGCGCGACTATGACGGCATAACCGACGGCCGCTGGCACGGCGACGGAAAGTACTGCACGCTGCACCGCGCCGCCGTCGCCGCCGAGCTTCGCGGCACGGGGCTGAGCGATAAGCTTATGGCGGCTCTTGAGGAAAAGGCAGAGGCGCTCGGAGTTTCGGCCATACGCACGGATACGCACAGAAAAAACAAGGCCATGCAGCAGCTTCTGCGGCGCAGCGGCTTTACCTACCGCGGCAATATGCTCTGCTCGGCAGAGCCGGGACATGACCCTGCGCGGCAGTGCTTTGAAAAAATGCTTTGACGAGGTTTATATGGATCTTACGAACATAAACGAGATAAAAACGCTCCTTTCGCGGCACGGCTTCCGCTTTTCAAAAAGCAAGGGGCAGAACTTTCTGACCGCCGCATGGGTGCCGGAGGATATAGCCGACGCCGCGGGGCTTGACGGGCAGACCGGCGTATTGGAGATAGGCCCCGGCATCGGCTGCCTTACCGAGCAGCTGTCAGAGCGTGCCGGCAAGGTCGTATCCGTCGAGCTCGACACGGCGCTCAGACCCGTGCTGGCGGAAACTCTCGCAGGACGAAATAATGTTGAGATAGTTTACGGAGATGCGCTGAAGCTTAATATTCCCAAGCTCCTGGATGAAAAAATGCCGGGAATGCGGCACGTCGTGTGTGCGAACCTGCCGTACAATGTGACGGGGCCTGTGATATCGAAGCTTTTAAAATGCCGCTGCTTCGACTCGGTCACGGTCATGATCCAGCGCGAGGTCGCGCGCAGGATATGCGCAAGGCCCGGAACAGGCGAATACGGCGAGTTTACGGTGTTCGTAAACTGGTATGCGAGGCCCGAAATGCTCTTTGACGTGCCGCCGGACTGCTTCATCCCGCAGCCGAAGGTGACCTCGAGCGTCATACGCCTTGACTGCCGCGCCTCTCCGCCCGTCGAGGTCAAAAGCGAGGCGATGTTCATGCGCGTGGTCAGGGCGGCTTTCGCTCAGCGGCGCAAAACGCTTCTCAACGCGCTGAGTACGGGTTTCGGCGAATTATCGAAGGATGAGGTCGAAAAATGCCTGCTTGACAGCGGATTTGACCCAAAAGTGCGCGGAGAAGTTCTTTCCATTGGTGAATTTGCAAAAATCGCCGATGCTTTTTTCACCGTTTTGGATTAATTTTTGTATGCAAAGTGCATTGATTAAAAGCTGTCAAGGATGTAGTCTTAATAAAGGTGATATTGGCAATAATTTTATAGATTTTGCAAGGAATCAAGTTAAAAAAACGTGCACGATCAGTGTATGTATGCATAGAAAGGATGATTACACCAATGAGCAAGAAGTATGTTTACCTGTTCTCCGAAGGCAACGCGAAAATGCGCGAGCTTCTCGGCGGCAAGGGTGCAAATCTGGCGGAAATGACCAACATCGGTCTGCCTGTACCTCAGGGCTTCACCATTACCACCGAGGCCTGCACACAGTACTATGAAGACGGTCAGAAGATCAACGACGAGATCATGGCCGAGATTATGGAGTATGTAGTGAAGATGGAAGGCATCACCGGCAAAAAGTTCGGCGATCTTGAAAATCCTCTCCTCGTCTCCGTTCGCTCCGGCGCACGCGCATCCATGCCCGGCATGATGGACACGATCCTCAACCTCGGTCTTAACGAGCAGGTCGTTGAAGTCATGGCCAAGAAGTCCAACAACCCCCGCTGGGCATGGGACTGCTACCGCCGCTTCATCCAGATGTACTCCGACGTTGTCATGGAGGTCGGCAAAAAATACTTCGAGCAGCTTATTGATGAAATGAAAGAGGCTCGCGGCGTAACTCAGGACGTTGAGCTGACCGCGGACGACCTCAAGGAGCTTGCAGGCAAGTTCAAGGCGGAATACAAGGAAAAGATCGGCGAGGACTTCCCGACCGACCCGAAGGAGCAGCTCATGGGAGCTATCAAGGCAGTTTTCCGCAGCTGGGACAACCCCCGTGCAAACGTTTACCGCCGCGATAACGACATCCCCTACAGCTGGGGCACCGCCGTCAACGTTCAGATGATGGCCTTCGGCAACATGGGCGACGACTGCGGCACCGGCGTTGCGTTCACCCGCGACCCCGCTACCGGCGAGAAGAAGCTTATGGGCGAGTTCCTGACCAATGCACAGGGCGAGGATGTCGTCGCAGGCGTCCGTACCCCGATGCCCATCGCACAGATGGCGGAGAAGTTCCCCGAAGCATTCGCTCAGTTCGAGAACGTCTGCCAGACCCTCGAAAACCACTACCGCGATATGCAGGACATGGAGTTTACCGTCGAAAACGGCAAGCTCTACATGCTTCAGACCCGTAACGGCAAGCGCACCGCGCAGGCTGCGCTCAAGATTGCATGCGACCTCGTTGACGAGGGCATGATCAGCGAAAAAGAAGCTGTTGCGATGATAGATCCGAGAAACCTCGACACTCTGCTGCACCCCCAGTTCGACGCTGCCGCTCTCAAGGCCGCAACTCCGATGGGCAAGGGCCTGGGCGCATCTCCCGGCGCGGCATGCGGCAAGGCCGTGTTCACCGCTGAGGAAGCAAAGGCATGGAACGAGCGCGGTGAAAAGGTCGTTCTCGTCCGTCTCGAGACCTCTCCCGAGGATATCGAGGGCATGAAGGCCGCACAGGGCATTCTGACCGTTCGCGGCGGCATGACCAGCCACGCGGCAGTTGTTGCCCGCGGCATGGGCAAGTGCTGTGTTTCCGGCTGCGGCGACATTAAGATGGACGAGGCCAACAAGCAGTTCACTCTCGCCGGCAAGACCTTCCACGAGGGCGACTTCATCTCGCTCGACGGCTCTACCGGCAAGATCTACGACGGCATTATTCCGACCGTTGACGCATCCATCGCAGGCGAGTTCGGCCGCATCATGGCATGGGCCGACAAGTATCGCCGTCTGCAGGTCCGCACCAACGCCGACACTCCGTACGACGCACGCAAGGCACGCGAGCTCGGCGCACAGGGCATCGGCCTGACCCGTACCGAGCACATGTTCTTCGACGGCGACCGTATCGCCGCATTCCGCGAGATGATCTGCGCCGACACGCTTGAAGAGCGCGTCGCGGCTCTTGCAAAGCTCGAGCCCATGCAGCAGGCCGACTTCGAGGGCATCTACGAGGCAATGGAGGGCTGCCCGGTAACCATCCGCTTCCTCGATCCTCCTCTCCACGAGTTTGTTCCCACCGAGGAAGCCGATATTGAGGCACTGGCGAAAGCACAGCATAAGTCCGTAGAGACAATAAAGGCGATTATCGCATCCCTTCATGAGTTCAACCCCATGATGGGTCACCGCGGCTGCCGCCTGGCCGTCACCTATCCCGAGATCGCCGCAATGCAGACCCGTGCAGTCATCAACGCCGCTATAAACGTTCAGAAGCGTCATCCCGAGTGGAAGATGGTTCCCGAGATCATGATCCCGCTGGTCGGCGAGGTCAAGGAGCTCAAGTACGTTAAGGACGTCGTCGTCAAGAACGCAGACGAGCTGATCGCCGCAAGCGGCATCGAGATGAAGTACCTTGTCGGCACCATGATCGAGATCCCGAGAGCGGCTCTGACCGCAGACGAGATCGCCAAGGAAGCAGAGTTCTTCTCCTTTGGCACCAACGACCTTACTCAGATGACCTTCGGCTTCAGCCGTGACGACGCAGGCAAGTTCCTCGGCGCTTATTACGATAAGAAGATCTACGAGAACGACCCGTTTGCGAAGATCGACCAGATCGGCGTGGGCAAGCTCGTCAAGATGGCATGCCAGCTCGGCCGCGCCACCCGTCCGGAACTGCATCTTGGCGTCTGCGGCGAGCACGGCGGTGATCCCTCGTCCGTCGAGTTCTTCCACAGGACCGGCCTCGACTATGTCTCCTGCAGCCCCTTCCGCGTTCCCATCGCCCGCCTTGCCGCCGCTCAGGCTGCTATTAAACAAAAGTAGGCTATCGTCCCGTCAGTGGAAAACTGAATAGACCTATCGTATGTACGGTGAGGATGCTCGTCATCCTCACCGTATTCTTTTATCTCTACACTGGTTTTTCCTTTTCTCCCTTCAATAGCGCCGATAATGGCTTGCTTTTTATTCGGTGCGAAGTTCAGATCCCAACGGTAGTGGCCGTTATCAACGGGTGTGATGCGGCACACGAATTTCTCAATTATATTGCTGTCGATGGATGGACCGGAAAAGTCGAGCATAGAATCGAGGGTAGCTTCGATTGCTGCCATATCAAGGGCATCCGTTTCATCATCAAATGCGGAATTTAATCTGCCAAGGTCCTCATTCAAGGCTGCAAGCTCGGTTTCGGCTTTTTGACGCAAGGTTTGAAATTGCTCTTTGGAAATCTCGCCGTCTGCACGCATGGCAATCAGATTTTCCATTCGTCCCGTTGCCCGGCTGATCTTCCCTTGCACGGCGGCAATCGTGGCCTTATTTCTGCTTGCGTCCGCTTGATAGCACTCACGGAGCAGTTTATATGCCAGTTTTGCATCCTCTTTTCTGTCCGTCCAAATGGCCTCAAATATTTTCTTTGCCATAAGGTCGAGCTTCCAGTCGCCAACCATGCGAATATCGCAGTATCCATCCGTATCTAAACCGTTTTTCTCCCGAAAGCCTTTGCTGCCGTTATTGACTTGGTTGTAGCACTGATAGCCGTAAACCGTATCGCCGCGCTGATTGGTGCGCCACTTGTTTTTGCGGAAAGTTGAGCCGCAGGAGCAGCGGAGTTTTCGCAACCAAACATCTTGGGATGCCCGCTTTCCATAGGTGCGCTCGCCTTTGTTGACAATCATTTTGGTCGTTCGGGTTTTCCGAATTTCCTCACACCGCTTAAAAACTTCTTCGGGGATGATAGGTTCAAAATCACCCTTTACATAGAGATAAGTGCTTTCATCAAGGTTTTTTATGCGCTTCTGTTCCAAGTAGTTGTTGCTGAATGATTTCAGATAGCATTTATACCCCATGTAGGTTGCATTTCTCAAAATGCGGCTGATTTTTGAAACACTCCAGCTTACATTGCCGTGACCGTCTTTCCGCTGTCGGCGGCAAAGCTCTTTGCAGATTTTTGTTTCGCCCAGCCCTTCCAAATAGAGGTCGAAAATCATTCGGACGGTTTCTGCCTGATCTTCGTTGATAACATAAGTCCCGTTTACACGGTCATAGCCGATGATATTGCCGCTGCCGTACAGCACGCCGTTATCACGGCTGATTTTTTGCCCGGCACGGACACGCTCGGAAATTTTACGGCTTTCCTCTTGGGCAAGGGTCGCCATGATCGTCAGCCGCAGCTCACCATCGCCGTCCATCGTCCAGATATTATCCTCGACGAAATAGACCTCTACGCCGTAGTTCTTTAATTCTCGTGTCATAACGAGCGTATCAACCGTATTGCGGGCAAAGCGGCAAACTTCACGGGTGACGATCAGATCAAAATCACCTTGTTTTGCGTCCTCGATCATTTGCATAAATGCGGGACGCTTTTTTGCCTGCGTGCCCGTGATGCCCTCGTCAATATATTTATCAAGCACCGTCCAGTTCGGGTGGTATTTTGCTTGATCTTCGTACCATTGCATTTGGTTTTCCAAAGCCGCCAACTGCGCCTCGTGCTCCGTGGATACACGCCCATAGAAAACGGCCTTGCGCTCTCTGTTCCGATCCAAAACGAAAGTGTTTGGAATCTGAAACACCGTATTTGTCTGATACATAAACATACCTCCTTGGTTTGGTATCTTTATTTTATTGCCGGAAGGGCTGAATGTGAAATGTGCGAATCCGTGTGCTTTTTCGCATTGATATAGGTTTGACGGTTCACAATCCCTTTTTCAAAGAGAATTTCTATCAGAAGTACGGCGACATGGGTTTTATCCTTTTCAATTTTGATTTTTTGCGCCATCGTTTTCCTCCTACTTGCTTTTTTGAATCAGTTCATAGTCGAAGCCTTTTCGACTGTTGCAGTAGGTGCAGGTGTCTTTTGCCGTTTGGTGCGGGTCGATCCTGCGCAAATAATAAGCACCCGTGCCGTAGAAATTATCGGCGCAGGTGCTGCAAAGGCAGAGGATCAGTTTTTTCGGAACGCTCTCGATCAGACCGATGCTGACCGCCAGCGCATGGTTGATGCCGCAAATATGCTTTTCAGACAGATGCCCGATGAAGTTGCCCAAGCGACGCTTATCTACGGTACGCAGTTGTTCCAGCAGGACGATGGAGGGCAGTTCCAAGCCGTCCTCGGCATCGATGTAGTAGTGGGTGGGGAGCTTGGATTTCATGCCGGTTTGACTTGTGATGGAAGCGATAATGACCGTGGGGCTGTGCCTGTTTCCAACATTGTTTTGGATGATTACGACGGGGCGATAGCCCTCCTGCTCAGAGCCGATACCCCTACCCAGATCGGCGTAATACATATCGCCGCGCAAATATGTGTGGTTCATTCTGTGATAACCTCCTTTGTGTATTTAGGCGTTCCCGCCTATGTAGAGGTCAAGCGGCAGAACAGAATTAAGGTCGGTGAGAGATAAAACATTCTCTGTTTCGTCTGACCCGTCCCGTCGCTTGACCGTGGTATTTTGAAGAAAATCTATTTGTCCTCGACACCCCGATTTTCTATTGGGAAGTCATCAAGCGGCCGATGGCTGTCGGCTCCACGGGTGTCGGGGTCCCCGCAAAGTCATCAGACTTTGTGGGGTGGCATGGCACCCTCACGAGGTTCTCTCATGACCGCCCCCATTGCCTGCGACGGCTTCACGTCGTCGAAGCTGACTTCATATCTCTCGCTTCGCCGCAAGCGGCAAAGCTCGATCATTCCGTAGCTTCTCCTCCTCCCAGAAAGCCAAATTGGCTTTCCGGGAACCCTTTTTACCGCTTATCACGCTCGGACTGTGGCTGGACGGGAGTATCATTAGCCCTATTGCCGGTTGTCGCCGGGGCGGGAGCCACCTGCCCGTGATAGCCGACTGTATATCGCTCCCCGCAGTGCGGATCGTGGCGCAGTCGCTAATGTGGCTCATGCTTTCGCAATGGCAATAGGAATGTGCTTGATGAATGGGTATTCGGTTGTCAAGGTACACTTAACCTTGCGGCTCTGATAAGACTAAGTCTCCATATCACTTGTTGTGATATTTGTCCTCTCACTTTTCAATGGACATTTTTTTGAGAGATATTAGCCATTAGAAAAAATATATTTTTGCTTTTTTCCGGATAGCGCGAATTTGTTTGTTGACTGTAGGGACGCTGATAGCGTGCTCAGCGGCATATGCAGACTGGCTCTTCCCCTCAACGAGGCAATCCCAAAAGATTGAACGCTGGTTGTCAGTCAGCGTTTTGCAGAATGCATCCACGAGCTCTGCAGTGAGAAGATCCGAGTCGATGCTCTGCCGTGTATCCATCAGCCACACGGACTCGTTCATATCCCCTCTGTTGCAGATGGCGTCAAGGCTCAGAACCGGCCCGATGGTCTGCTGTT
>ULQM01022155.1_pt1 | contig 38351 bp, 34 predicted proteins | sample 1954451 | NCBI WGS metagenome assembly ULQM01 (sample SAMEA4835655, study PRJEB28245) | human gut metagenome | biome: gut microbiome; material: fecal sample | place: Denmark | collected 2008 | reverse complement strand
CCCGCCGCTCTACCATCTGTGCGTGGCACTGTTGTCGCTGCCGTGGGGTCACGTGAGCGAGTTCAGCTCGCGACTGCCCGCCGCCCTGTCGCTGATAGTCATGTGCGCGGTGGTCTTCGCCTTCATGCGCAGACGCACGACAACCCTGCGCGCCATGCTCGCCCCGTTGATCATGCTCACCGCCTACGGCCTTCACCGCGATGCCCTGACATGCAATCCCGGCATCATGGGCACCGCCTTCGCCACCGGAGCAATGCTTCTGCTCTACCGCTGGCATGAGAACGGCGACCGACGCCTGCCTCTCGCGGCCACGCTATGCATGGCTCTCACGGGACTGACCACCGGTCCGTTCATGGTGTTGCTGCCGCCAATAGTGATGTATGTCTATCTTCTCGTACGCGGCGAAGGCGGAAAGAGCGCAGCCGCGAAGTTGGCCTTATGCACCGTCATCGCGCTCGTCGTGCCGGCACTGTGGTACATCGCCGCATTCATACAGGGCGGCGGACGCTTCGGCGAGCTGTTCATGGCCTACCACTACGGTTCGCTCAAGGGCATAACCACCCAAAACCTGTTCGACCATAACTTCATAGGCAACCTGGCATACGCCGCCACCGGTTTCGCGCCCTGGCTCATATTCATAGTGTTCACGCTCTTTGCCCGTCCGTGGCGGAGTGCAGGCATTGCCCCCACTTTCCGCGCACTGGCACAATACATGCGCACGGCGTCGCCGCTCACAGCCTTCACCTTCACCGCAACGCTCACGCTTTTGGTACTCTCATGGCTGCCTACGGGCAATCATGACATAAGCCTCCTGTGCTGCCACGTGTTCCTTTCCATGTTCACCGCGCTCTACATAGCATGGCTGTCGCGCCGCCACAACAGACGTGCGGTGGAAGCATTCGCAACCTTCACCGCGCTCATGGGCATACTCTTCAGCGTTGCTTTCCAGGTGTTGCAGTCGGGCGTGTTCTCCGGTATATTCTTCGGCGAGCACAAGTCCAACGCCCGTATGTCGATGATAAAATCGCTCTACGACATCACCCCCGACGCCACCGAATCGACTCTGATGCTCATCCCCGCCATAATAGGAGTACTCCTGGCGGTAGTACTGTGCTTCAGACGCCTGCGCCACAACGTCCGCACGCTCACACTCGGAACGCTCTGCGTGATGTTCGCGGTATATATCGCGCTCGACGCCGTGTGCCGTCCTACGATGCTCAACATCGTATCGCTCCGCCAGATGACCGATGTGGTGAACAAGATATTCCCCAACCAGAAACTGTACTCGTACATATCAAAGCCGGGCATGCATTTCTTCGGAGCCGAATTCTACCTCGGCAAGCCGATAGAGTCGTTCGAGAACCCTGCTCCCGACAGCCTCGGAAGGGTGAGCAAACCGTCAAGCGGCGTACTGCTCGTGCCCGAGAAGGACGGCGACCAATTCATAGCACGCCACAAGGATTATGTATTCATGCGCCGCATGCGCTCACTGGGACACCCTACTGAGGTGCGCGACAGAATAAGATTCTATAAGTTCATGCGCATAACGAAGCAGAACTCAGCCCAGAAGATATACGACTCGATGTCGATAAAACTGCAATAAAGCACATCTGTATGCCGCCGAAGGACATGAACCAGCAACCATACGTGAGGCTCGAGAAGCTGTGCATAGGCTACCGCATGGGCCGACACGGACAGCGCATAGTGGCAAGCGGAATAGACGCCACGCTGCCCGCCGGACAGCTGACATGCCTCATAGGCCGCAACGGAACGGGAAAATCGACCTTGCTGCGCACCGTGGCGTCGTTGCAGCCACGGCTCGGAGGCAGGATATACATAGACGGAACCGACAGCGCGACACTCTCGCAGAAGGATATGGCGCGACGTGTGAGCATAGTGCTTACGGCTCCGCCGAGCACCATAAACATGGATGTGGCGCAGCTCGTGTCACTCGGACGCGCGCCATACACCGGAATGTGGGGAACGCTGAAGGGCAACGACCTGAGGGCGGTGCAGCGTGCTCTCAAACTGACTGGCATAAACGACATAGCCAGACGCACCGTCACCACCCTGAGCGACGGACAGCGACAGAAGGTGATGGTGGCGAAAGCGCTCGCCCAGGAAGCGCCGCTGATGCTGCTCGACGAGCCCACCGCCTTTCTCGACTACCCGTCGAAGGCGCGCCTCATGCAGCTGCTCGCCCGACTGGCACACGAGGAGGGCAAGACCATACTGCTCTCCACACACGACATGGAGATGGCAATACGCACTGCCGACAGGCTCTGGCTCATGGACGAACACTCGCTCACGGAGGGCACGATGGAGCAGATGACGGCAGACGGAACGATAGACCGGTTCACCGACGGACTGATGCCACAATATGTCACGGCGCAGCCGGGCCGACCGGAGGACCGCGACAATGATGACGACAAGAACAAAACACTCTAAAACAATATACGATATGGAGAACGATTTTATTAAACTTATCAACACGCGACGCAGTTGCCGCAAGTACAAGACGCAGCAGGTGGACGACCAACTGCTCGAAGAGGTGCTCAAGGCAGGAACATACGCGCCTACGGGTCACGGCTCGCAGTCGCCTTTCATCGTGGCCGTGCAGAACAGCGAGCAGCGAGCCACACTGACAAAGATGAACGCCAAGGTGATGGGTGTCACCTCCGACCCCTACTACGGCGCACCGACAATAGTACTGGTGTTCGCTCCCGACAACTATGCCAACGCATTCCAGGACGGCAGTTGCGTGCTCGAGAACATGATGCTCGCCGCACACGCACTGGGACTTGCCTCTTGCTGGATAAACCGTGAGCACGAGATGTTCATGACTGACGAAGGCAAGGAGCTGATGAAACAGTGGGGACTGCCCGACGGACTCATCGGCATAGGCGCGCTGTCGTTAGGATATGCCGACGCGGAGCCAAAAGAACCGAAACCGAGAAAAGAAGATTACTACCGCGTGATACGCTAATGACGTGACTGCGACAGGCTCTGCCTGCGACGCGGCATAAGACTGTCCACGCGACAATGACGCACAGACGGCGGCACAAAATTATGTGTCGCCGTTTTTTTATGGCTGAATGTATGGAGGCAGGATATATTCCATGTGTATGGGCTTTATTCACCGAAGATTATGGAATGACGGAAAATTTGCTGAAAACACGTGGCTGTATGAAGCGCAGAAGAGAAGGTTTCAAATAATTATAGATTGATATTATTAGAATAATAAATTCACACTGCCATAACATTAAATTCATATTGATATAACGATAAATCCACGTTATCATAATAATAAATCCCAACTGCCACGACAATATATCCACACCGACATAACAATAAATCCCATTTGACATAACAATATATCCGCTTCACCGCAACCGATAAACCTTCACCGCAATGGCGGCACATATTTTCGGCTCGCCGGATAAATACATCCCGTGCCCTTCCCCACGTCTTATACCGCCATATTTGGAGCAAATCCGCACTACATACTTACAATTTTTCTTGACTAAATTTTGACAAAATATTTTCGCAAAAGAGATGTAAAGGAATGTTAAATCATCCATAATAGGGGAGATTTAGGATAATATCTCCTTTTGATATACCCCATAACATAGTCCGAAAAGATACATTCCGCTTTCCGAAATAGCCCATTTCGCATTACGATAAAGCCCATATTAGGTCGCGATATGGCCTATTTCAGCACCCAATATAGGCCATTTCGCAAGCCGAAATGGTGCTTTTTGCAATGCAAAGAAATACCACTTAAACATAAGTTACTGATATTCAATGCTATATGATAACATCTCATAATCCGCGTATTTGCGCCCGAAGACAACCCAGCTCGCAAATACGCGCTTATTTTTCGGGGTATATCTGGAAAAGACGACCGGAATATCAAAATCCGGTTACAATCTGAAAGTCACCCATACAGCTTTCTTTTTAAACGTATAAGACAACGCTCGTCCGGGCATTTAACCCGAATCAGTCATTAAGTTCAGTCATAATTTTGCTTTATATAGAGCATATTTTCGTTGTATTTTTCTTAACATAGCCCGCTATGCCTGCAAAAAATCCAACAAAAGAGGCCGATAGAAAACAAAAAGACGGCTGAAAACATGAATGTATAAAATATATAAAAAACCTATGCGGTCTAACATCCGATTGCGGTTTAAGTGTGTATTTTGACACCATTACATCAAAAAAAACTGCAAAAACATCTGCCATACAGAATAATTCTATAACTTTGCTTTCGGTAATCATAGCGATTATTATTTGTAATTCTATGATTCTCAATACTATAAAAATACAGCAATCTTCACTGATCACCTAATTTACAGACACTTACAATTCGTCCGGCTCACATTATACTATGCAAACAGAATATTTAATAAACAAAAAGATGTTGGAATCACGCAATGTATCTATCCTCTGCTCGCGAACAATGGGTAGTGTGGATATTCTACGTTGTTATGACCGGACTGACCGGATGGCAGGTGGTGACAATGTTGTAATTGGAGGGATTCAATCAAAAATAGAAAAAGACGTCCTCTGTTTTCCATTAAAAGACAGGCAACTTATGATTATGGTTATTGCCGGACAGCTATATAAGAAACGTCCTTATGAACTGACAAGCAACATGAATGAGGGAGAATCTTTTATTATAAATACCGCACCATGTGCATTTAGGGTAAGTAAAAATACCGCAGACAAAAGTACTTTATATATTTCAGAAAAAGCAGATGAATAGTCTTCGGATACATCTCTAAAGAAAATTCACAAAATGAGATATACCATATTTTTATAGAAAAGTCTCAAATATTATATACATACTAAATAAAAAAAGCATGCAAAAACTTACAATAAAGAATATAGGAGCGATAAAACTTGTAGAATTTGAGGTTAATAGAATAAATGTTTTTATGGGACCTCAATCGTCAGGAAAGAGTACTATATCTAAAATACTTTGCCACTGCCAGTGGGTAGAGAAAACTTGTTTCTTGAATAATAAACAACTGGAAAATTATCAAAAACAGGGAGTGTTTTATGATTCTCTTGTAGAATATCATAAACTGGAGGGATATTTTCACAAAAATGCCAGCATAAAGTATGAGGGAGAGGCAATGACTATAACATATACTCATAGTACAAAGAGGACCACCATTAAGTTAAATGATAAAATGGTATTCTCTTATCCCAAAATATGCTATATCCCCTCGGAACGTAACTTTGTGACCGGAGTGCCTAATTTCAGCAAATATAATGAGGGAAACAATGTGTTACTATATTTTGCTTATGACTGGTTGGAAGCTAAAGAAGATATTAAGAAACTTGATATTTCAAATCTTATCAGCAGAAAAGTTTCCTATGAGAACATTAATGACAAGGATTATATATTTGACAATGGATCAAAGTTATTGCTTACGAATGCGTCAAGTGGTATTCAATCTGTATTACCATTGTACCAGACTATAATATATATGCTGTCAAATCTGTATAAAAAGCAAAGGACTTTGTCTCCGTCAAAAGAAATGGCGAAAAATGATTTCGCAAATAAAATGATTGTGATAGCTAATAGAATTAATGATGGAGAAAATATCAGCAACCTCAAAAAATATTCCAATATATTGATTTCCTTGTTTAAACTACTTGAGTGTTATGATGTAAAGCAGATAAACAAACTTTCAGATTTGTCACCGAAAGATTTGTCCCATAATATATATAATGCTGTCCACATTATGGAGCAGTTGTTTAATTATCATTATACTCAGTTGTTTATAGAAGAGCCTGAACAAAATCTCTTTCCTGATACGCAACAGGAATTTATTTATTGGCTGTTAGGAATCATGCAGAACGATAAAAAGCATGCTGCTATTATAACTACGCATAGTCCATATATATTATTTGCCATTAATAACTGTATAATGGGAGGACTGGTAAGAGATAATATTCCGGAAGATAAAGTTTCTGACTTCGCATCTCATTCGGCATGGATTGATCCGAAATTGGTGTCTATTTTTGAATTGGATAATGGCACTCTCCGCAGTATACAGGATGAAGATGGTATAATCGAGGACAATTACTTAAATAAAGCATATAAGAAGAATTCGGAAGAATATTTGGAACTTTTAAATTACTACGAAGATGAAGAATAAAATACAAGCCGTTTACCAACAATCAGTCTTTTGTAGTAGTACAGCACCTAAACTGTATATTGCTGATTTTACTGAAAGAACAAGCAGCAATAGAAAAGTGGAATTTCATGAGAACATACCGCAGGCTCCGGATAGTGATAAAGATATGGACTGCCTGGTTTTTGAAAATTCTTCGGAATTGTCAGTTATATGTAATATCTTTGATGATCATCAGTTTAAAGATAATGAAGAAAATGATATATCACATTGCGAGTGTGTATTATTTCCTGAAAGTAAGAAAGAAGATATAGGTATGGCTTTTGTGGAGATAAAAGACTGCAAGTCGAAAAACATATCTGAATATAAGGATAAAGTAAAAACTCAGATTATATCTACTGTGCAAATATTCAGAGATAAAGGTATTATTGAAAAACAACGTGTTTATGGTGTGATATCGTTTCCCAGAAGAAATAAGGTGGCATTTAACCAAACCATTTTTGACGATGCAACAGAATACAAAAAATTATATAAGAAGTATAAAGTGCACTTTCTCCCAACTAATTGTGTATCTATTGTAAACGAAAAGCAAATGATCGCTAAATTGTAATATTGTTACTATTTTATTATGCCAAAATTGATATATAGCCATAGAAGATTTTAATATAAAGAGATTACCTATATAAAAATAAGAATCCGGGAAAGGAGGTCAAAGAATTATAAGAATACATTATTAAACCCAAATCGGTCATTAGACCGCATCGAATTGTAAATGCCTGTAAATTTAGTCTTTACCGGATTTTTTGTATTCATATATTACCGGAAATAAAAGAAATACAAGCGATAATAGTTACGATTATAATTTACAGACATTCATAATTTGTCGAAATTACGACGTTAATATATACTTCCCAACGCTGCGAAACGTCCCCTTCTCCCCCTCAATCCTCCCCGTTTCAATCCACAAAAAAGCCCTCCCCGTATCCCGGGAAAGGCCGTTTTGTTTCTCCATAGCTAAATATTTACTTAAACACGGTAAAAAGACTGTTTTTAGGATGTAAGCTTCATTGCAGCGCGTCATTCGGGCAGGATGACGACAGACACGGGCACATAGTCGTCAGGACTGAAACGGCGGAGAGCCTTCGAAGCCGTGTGGGTGCCGCGATACTGCGTCGTGCCGCCGAAGTTGTAGAGTTTTCCTTCAACACACTCCACCGCTCCATACCACTCGAACGATCCCAACATGCGCAGCGGGTCGGGACTGCCGATGCCCGGAGCATAGCGCGTCACGGCGCCGCTGTCCATGGCGTATATCTGATTTCCAACGACACCGATGAACGAGAATTCGTTGCTCAGCGAGTCGGTGGGCGTGCAGTTGGTGGTGTGCAGCGTGCCGCCGCTCAGCGAGTGGGCACGATGGAAAAGGTCGTCCAGCAGCCATGTTGTGCCGTTGCCGTCGGAAGTCACCTTCAGTTCGGCGAAATACTGTCCGTGAGCGGTTGTCGCGCCTGGCGTGGCGGTAACGTTGCCCTCGCCGTCGTAGGCCAGTGTGTATGCCTCGATGTCGGTAGCCGTCACCACATACAGATTGTTGCCCTCTACCGAAGCGGCGAGAGGAGCAGCCGAGCGCAGGGCTACGGTGTGCCAGTTGTTGCCGGCAAGCGAGTAGATGCCGCTCGGACCGACTATCAGCGGTATGCCGTCCCAGATGGCGCCGGCACCGTCCTCGGGTATGTCGGCGTAGGTTTTCTCCTCACCCGTGACCGTGTTGTACGAGCGGAACTCGTAGCACGGCGTGGTGCTCACGTTGCCGAGCGTCGTGCGTTCTATTATTCCGCCGCCGTAATATATAGTGCCGTCCTTGACGAAGTGGATGTTTGCAGAGCCTTGGTTAGACATGTTGCCGAGCTCGTGGAACACTATGTTCTGCTTCACGCGCAGGGTATTTACCGACGGTTCGCCGGCGATGGAGAACTTGCCTTCAGCCACTCCGTTGTCGTCGAGCACCACATACGGATGCGCGGTATAGGTCTGGCCCTGCTTGATATATACTATCGGCTCCTTTGAAGGCACGGTTGCGTTGGGGTCGGTGAAGGGGAACGCGGCACTCTCAGAGGCGAGCTGCTGCATGGTGCTAGTGGATTCGCGGCCGTTGTAGATGTCCACGTATATGCCGCCGTTCTCAAACCGCGCGGCCGTGAGCACAACGCCGGGAGCCTCGTCGGACTCACCTGCGGGCTGATGAACCACAATCTGCGTAGAGTCGGCTGCGGCACGGGCATGGGCACGGCTGCGCATGGCACTGCCGAAACGTATGTATCCGGTGCGGGCAACACCCGTAAGATTGCGCGCAGCCACTATCTGCACGCTCTCACCACCCTTGCCGCCCATCTGCGAGAGTTGCAGCCAGTCGGCAGACGAGGTGGCTTCCCACGGCTCGTCAACAGGTATGGAGATGGTCTGCTGCGCACCGTCGGCGGCCAGCTCAACCGCGTCGCCCACAGGCGGAACGGGATCGGGAGGCGGCACGGTGCCGCTGTCGTCGCTACAGGCGGCGAACATCATGACAGCGAAAGACGCTGTCGTCATCATGGGAAACAATGATCTGAACTTTTTCATAGCGTTTATGTTTTTATGTATTGTTGGTTTAAGCTATGCCGGCCGACGCCGCAACGTCTGCATGGGGCATCGTGACACGGTGGCACGGCCGGCTTTCTATGTATGGAACAAAGAAAACATTTTAAGCCATACCACGCATAACGGGTTACCGTGATTTTGAGATGCGGGCGCCGTTTCGCCCCGCTGATGTGTCGATAAAAGTGTTTTGGCGGGGCAAACAGGGGGTAGAGGCAGGGCGATTTAGCCTAAATTAACGCGGCATCAAGAAATTGGAAATGTTACTTCCACGCTATGTATTACTTTTGCCGATGTAAAAACGGTGTGTCGGAAGACATGAAGACACGGCCGGAAAAACACTTAACATATATAATAAGATATGACTATGGAACATCTGAAAACAGAGCTGTCGCCGCATGTCGCGGCAGACGGATGTGCAGAGCCCACACGCGAGCAACGCGACGAGGGACGGAGAATGATGGAAGAGGCGTTTGTCAGACTGATGGACGAGAGCGGAAAGGGCGGCATAAGATGGAAGGGAACGCTGGCAGACCTGATGGAACTGACGTACATTGCCTACAGGGGATGCGTGGTGAGACACTCCGACGGCAGCCCGGCGTCAATGTCGGAACTGGCAAAGACCATCTGCTCGAGGCTTCGCGTGCACCTGCCGGCAAACCCGTATAAGGTGGCGGCAAAAGCAATGGCGCGCAAGGGAATAAGGCAACGGGCTTATCTGGAACGTTTCTGCTGGCTGCACTTCGTGGCGGGAATGGCGCGGCCCACCGACGCGGAGATAGGCCGCGCGCAGTAGGAATGACTCTCACACATGGAAAAACACTGACATCTTAATAATCGTTTATCAAAAAAAACACAAATGAAAGACATGAACACAATCGATCTTAACCAAAACCTGAGCCCGCACTTCAGACTGAACGAGTTTGTGGCGTCGGGCACTGCCATAAGGCACAACATTGACAACACACCGCGCGAGGAGCATGTGGAACGGCTGAAGGCTCTCTGCGAGAACGTGCTCGAGCCTCTGAGGCGACGCTTCGGAGTGATAAGGATAACAAGCGGATACCGATGCGAGGAGCTGAACAAGAAGGTAGGAGGCGCCGCCGGCTCGCAACACCTGCGCGGAGAGGCCGCCGACATCAACGTGTCAGGAAGGAGCGGGGGAATGAAGATGTATGAATACATACGCGACAACCTGCCCTTCGACCAGCTGCTGTTCGAGAACAAGGCGAAGAGCGGCATATACTGGCTGCACGTGAGCTACAGAAGCGACGGACACAACCGACACGACTGCGGCATAATAAAGATGTAGAGGCGGGAGAAGAAAAAAGCCCGGTGAGCGCAATCGACTGCGTTCACCGGACTACAGGTAAATTTTATAAACAGAAGCTAACTACTAAATATTACTATCTTACTACCATTTTGCGTCCGTTGACAATGTATATGCCCTTAGGCAGATTGTCTATGGAGCTGTTGTCGGACACTTTCTGACCGTTGAGGTTGTATATTCCCTCAACCGCAGCGTCGGCTGCACCGTCGGCAGAAATCTCCTTGATGCCGGTCAGATGGTCGTCACCGAAATCAATGGACAGCTTGCTTCCCGGTACAGGAGTGCCGGATTCATCAACTTCCTGGAGTGTCCACATTGTGCCGACAAGACCATTTGTCCAGTCGCCTGTCAGATGATAAACCGTTCCGGCATTGAGAACATAGTTACCCTTTTCCACACTCGCCGGCTTATAGAAATATCCGGTGAACAGAAGATTACCGTCCTCGGTCTTGTATGTCTTTGTAACAGTGCCTTCAGAATAACTCATCTGAGTGTCTGCTACGTCATCCTCATCAATATTCTGACTTGCGATAAGAGCGTCTACCTTGCTCATACGTGTAACACCGGCGAACTGATATACAGGACTCGGATAGCTTATCTTGGCATTTTGTATATCCTCATCAACACTGAATACGATAAACTCATGACGGTCTGCTCCGCGTTTAATTACAGGAGCTTCAGTTACCTTGACTGCGTAGCACTCTCCTGCATAGAGAGCAATATCATTACCATTACCACTCAGATCAACCGTATTGAACTGTATGCGGCTGCCGCCGTTGTCGAGTCCTTTAAGGTGACAGAGCTTAACATCGTCGCCGAATGTGTTGCGCACCTGGGTCTTTGTGAGGTTCACTGGCATTACGAGAGCTTCCCATACAGGTTTATCTACTTTATCACCTGTTGTTTCTCCGAAATCACGCGAGAGGTTGAAAACACGGGCAAACTCATATTTGCTCATGTCAATACCTGTAAGATTTGTCGGAGACAGTTCTGTGTTATTTGTGCTGTATGCGTTGATACCGAACTCGTTATCACCGGAATAGAACACTCTGACATTATCTACATACACACGACCTTCGGCTAATGCTTTGGCAACACCGATGGTCAGCGTTCCGTCATTATTTGGATTTCCTTCTTTATCGTTAGTACCCGTCACATTCACAGAGATTGTCACAAGATAACGCTGGCCATTATCACCTGTTGCAAGGAACTCACTGGCCGGAACATTGCGACGGAAGTATTGTGCATTGTTTCCAGTAAAATATCTTTCGTGTGTTGCCATCAAATTATTAAATGTAGTCTGATCTCCTTCTGAGAGCTGTTCTATCACTGCACCTTCATTAACGCCCTGTGTTCCGGCTGCGAACAGATAAGCAACAGGATTTGTTGATGTAATAGCTGTAGCACCATCGTCAGATTCATTGGAAACAAATGCCTCCGCTGTTATAACGTATGTTCCAGGCTTCAAACCATCGACTGTCTGACGCATAACGATAGGATTACGCATTTCTGCACCTCCATACTCACCATATTCTGTCAGATAAGAAGAGAATAGCCAAGATGGATTAGGATAACCATTACCATTTCCAATATAAGGAGATATTCCTCTATAAGCACCCTTGCTCTCTATACCGCCATGCGAAAGCAACAATGGAGTGCCGCTATAATTACCCTCTCCCCATACAGGAAGATTGTCAATCTTATTAAATGCATCTTCAGAAATCGGTTCTCCTAATACACCACCAGTATAATCATACCATTTCCAAGACTCAGCCACTGGTATATTTCTTAAGAAACGAGTATTGTTAAACAAACCACTGACTTCAATATTTGTCTGTTTCTGAACACTTAAAAGAACGTTCTTAAATGACACACGAGGAATAATCAACCAGTAAGCGTTATTTGTAGTTGTTAATGCATCGTTGCTAACACCCATTCCGTTTATCCTATATACATATCCTGTTGTATTACCTAATGCTGTAGATGAATTCACTGTAAATGCATCATTCTGATCCAAGAACAGACTTCCTCTATCACCAGTGCCTCCTGCTCCAAGATATTGTCCGTTATTAGGATTCGGATTCTGTTGCAAACTTTTAAACTTGTAACTATCACCCTCACTTTCAATAACAAACTTAATACCTCTATTTCCCAAGACAGCACGTGTACCATATTTGCCTCCTGCTGTCACAAAGTCGTAAGAGAATCCATCCACAGAGCCGGTACCACTGGCCCGCTGAATGCGACAAAGATAGAATCCGTCAGGATATTTGTCCAATGTCGCATCGGCGATATTAATGGAATAGTTTATCCACGGAATCTCCTGTTCATTATCAAACTGGGCACCCTGTGCAAACGCGCCACCCACAAAGCATGTTGTCATACAGACAATCATTGCAAAAACAAGTAATATCTTCTTCATATCAAAACCTTTCTTTTTTAAAGATGACTATCCCAAACATTGTATCCCTTACTTTCGGTTGTACCATTTTGTTTCGTCGGATCATATACAATTCCTGTTCCACCCCCATCTTCCGGATTATAAACACCACCGGGCATACCTTCAGTGATGTCATAATGTTCATCTCCAAATCCTACCGAATCGGCAAGTATCGGGTTCTCCGCGACGACATGCACCACCTCGATGCATGGCTTGACATAACTCTTTTTCGTCATAATTTAAGAATTAATGATTATTGTATTATAATAGTATATTGCCTAAATTATTTTTATTATTGTGGTTTTTCTATAGTGTCACAAAACTAAACTTTAACTATTAACAGCATCATATTTCATAACATTGTCATACAAACCAAGAGCCGTGTTTTTTTATGTTTTAGACTACGCGGCAGTCATTATGTTACAAAAGTAAGAAGAATTTTTATATATAGGAACTCCCCCCCCCCGCAATATTTTTTAACTTGAATTAAAGTATTTTTAATATATCAGCGTGCATTTTTGGTAAATTTTTCCACCATAAGCATTAATTATTGTGAACCACCCGGACAGTCATCGGGACACACATGAAATCAAAATATTCTCGACTTTCCCGCACCGGGAAATATATACGCAGGGGAATTTCAGGACAACAATGCACGCAAAACCTCAATCTCACCGTACAATTAAAAAAAACAAAAACACGAGGCTTTGCTGTCATGTTTGTTTTGTCGTTATGCTCATATTTCGTATTTTTGTATAAATTTTTTACGAAACATAAAACCATCATGTCATGAAAATAAAGAACCTGATAGTTGCGACAGCAACAATGCTTTGCGCTCTCACTGCCAACGCGCAGGACAGAGCCGACCAACAACATCTGACCAATCCTAATTCGTTCTCGATGATCCTGCTCGGCGACCCGCAGGGATACGTGAAATATGACATCAACCAACCAATTTTCGAACTCACCACGGCATGGTGTGCCGACAACATAGACAGCCTGCACATCAAGGCGGTGCTGTGTACGGGCGACCTGGTGGAACAGAACGAGAACATAGTGAGAAACCGCAAGATGCTCAACCAGACCAGCAAGCAGATGTGGGAATGGGCGTCGCACTGCATGGCGCGCCTCGACAACAAGGTGCCTTACATCATATCGACGGGCAACCACGAATACGGATACGTGAGAGGTGACGAAGGTTTCACACACTTTCCGGAGTATTTCCCGTTCGAACGCAACAGCAAATGGGCTGAGTGTGTGGTGAGCGCATTCCCCAACCGCGAGGGAAAAGTGTCGCTCGAGAACGCTGCCTACGAGTTCAAAGACAAGGCGTGGGGCAAGATGCTCGTGATAGCAGTGGAATGGGCACCGCGCGACGAGGTGCTGAAATGGGCGAAAGACCTTGCCGACAACAAGTATAAGGACCACAAGATAATGCTTCTGCTCCACTCGTTCCTGTGGGAACGCACCGCCGAACGCACCGAGAACGAGGACTACAAGATACAGCCGCGCAACTACGGACAGGACGTATGGGACAAACTGGTGTTCCCGTGCAAGAACATCAGACTGGTGATGTGCGGCCATACCGGCAAGCCGGGCGCGTTTGAGGACAACGTGGCTTACCGCAAGGATAAGAACTCGGCAGGCAAACAGGTGCACCAGATGATGTTCAACGTGCAGACCCTCGGCGGTGGATGGGAAGGCAACGGAGGCGACGGATGGCTCAGAATACTGGAGTTCATGCCCGACGGCAAGACTATAAAGGTGAAGACATACTCGCCGCTGTTCGGCATATCGCCATCGACCAAGCACCTCGCACACCGCACGGGCGAGTGCGACCAGTTCGACATGGTGTGGGACTGAGAGTTATCACCCCACAACGCCGGTGTTCCATACACGGCGGAATGTCTGCCCGGACGGCGCCCGGCATCACAGACAACAGCGCCACATGGTGCATGAACGACAGGTAAACACTACATATAAATAATGAGAAAGAAACTGATACTGATATATATAATAATGTGTTCGGCATGCGCGGCAACAGCGCAAGACGCCGACCGGCGTGCGGGAGAGATGATAAACGGTTCGAGATATTTCGAGCTTGAACGGATGATGCGCACGCCGGAGGCCTCGCAACTGTCGCCTTTCATGCGACGGCTGGCGTCGGCTCTGACAGCCCACTACTTCAACCGTCCGGCTGAAGCGTGCCTGTACATAGATTCGCTGTTGCAGGACAACCAGGCAGAGTTGGGCACTCAGAGCTCGCTGAGCATGGCTTTCCTCATGGGCCGCGACCTCGCCTCCTCCGGCAAATATGCCGAGGCGGCAAAGTTCATGGACGACATGGCAGCGCAGATAAGGGCTCTCGCCGTGCAAAACCCGGCGGCCGACACATCACTTCTGAAGAGCATCACGACCGAAGCTGGCATCTACCATGCCTATGCCGCCGAGGCTCCGTTATGTCGTCAGCTGCACAAGCCGGGCACATACAGTGCTTCGTTCTACATAGACGAGCGTCTGCACGGTTACCGCCGGGGCGGTTTCCTGACGGTGACAGGCAGCGTGAACGGCAGGCCTACAGCCATAGCCATTGACACGGGAGCCGGAGTGAACATCGTTCCGCCCGAAGAGGCCGAACGGTTGGGGCTGCGCTACATTGACGCCGGGATGAAGATGATGGGGCTGGGCGTGCAGACCGGACGCATAGCCATAGCCGACACACTGCGCATAGGGCGCAATATGGCGTGGGCAAACGTGCCGTTTGTAGTGGTGGATATAAGGACTGGTAACAGCGAGGCCGACAGAGTGATGGAACGGGGATGGCTGCTGACAATAGGCGTACCCATGCTAAACGCCATGAAGGAGATGCAGATAGACTGCGAGAAGCGTGTCATCACCGTGCCCGAAAAGCCCACGCCACGCAATGCTGACGAACCGAACATGATGATGAAAGACTCGCGCAACATGACCGTAAGGATAGAAGACGGAGAGGGGAAACCGCTTTTCATGCTCTTCGACACGGGCGACTATTACACGTCGATGAACAGCCGCTGGTACAGGGCGCACGAGGATGAGGTGAAAGCCACGGGCGTGGCCGACTCGTTGCGCAAGGCAGGAGTGGGCGGAGTGGAGATGCAGCACAGCTACATTCTGCCGTCAATAAGTCTGAAAGTGGGCGGCGCGACGGTCGAAATGGACTCTGTGAACGTGGAGACGGGCATCGACCTGCACACCGGCGAGATGATAGCAGCCGGCAGTTCGTCTGTAAGCGGCAACGAACAGGCCGAAGACGGATGCATCGGTCTGAACATAATAAACCATTTCGGAAAGATTACGATAAACATGCCCGACATGTATCTACGTTGCGAAGATCCGGGCAAAGGATACAGACGTGAGTGGCTGTTCGAATAAGAAACGGACAGCCACCCTGCGTTATTCAGCATCGAGCAGACCGCACAGCTCCTTCATACCCTCGCTCGCACCCTTGGCTATGTGGGTTACGTCGCGACGTCCGGACGCCATGACAGGCTCGGGGTCGATTATGTAAACAGGAACTCCCCTACGGACATACTGCACCAGTCCGGCGGCGGGATAGACATTGAGCGATGTGCCCACGATGACGAACACATCGGCTTGGGACGCATATTCGGCAGCGACTGATATCATCGGAACCGCCTCGCCGAAGAACACTATAAACGGACGCAGCAGCGAGCCGTCGCCGGCAAGCGTTCCGGGCTTCACCTCGCAGTTGTCCGGGCCGAGCACCACCTGATAGCGCGGGTCATCGGGGTCGCGGCTCGAGCACACCTTGGTGAGTTCGCCGTGCAGGTGTATCACCTTCGACGATCCGGCACGCTCGTGCAGATTATCCACATTCTGCGTTATCACCGTGACGTCATACTTCTTCTCCAGTTCGTGAATGAGCCTGTGGCCCTCGTTAGGCTGCGCCGAATACAGCTTCTTGCGCATCATATTATAAAAATTGGTGACCAGCTCAGGGTCGGCCTCCCATCCTTCGTGCGACGCAACCTGCTCCACAGGATAATTCTCCCATAGTCCGTCGCTGCCGCGGAACGTCTTGAATCCGCTTTCCACAGACATTCCCGCACCTGTAAGAAACACTATCTTCTTCATTTTAACAACACTTTTATGACTGTCTGTCAGCTCTCCGCGTCCGATGCGTCTGCGCCATACGGCTCCACACTACGTGACAAGCCAGAAGCACACTATTATTAAAAGACCCGCCGCGAATAGCTAATTATCCACAAAAATAGTAATTTTTGCAGAATTATAGCAAAGCTGTCAGATAAAATATGTAACTTTGCGCACTTGAAAAGATAAACATATTTTATATATAAAACAACATTCTGACACTATATGGATAAAGTGAGTTACGCCCTTGGGCTCGGCATAGGCCGCCAACTGTCACAGATGGGAGCTGACAGTCTGAACATCGACGATTTCGCACAGGCAATAAAAGACATTCTCGCCGGCAAAGAACCGGCAGTAAGCGATGCCGAAGCACAGACTCTCGTAAAAGACTTCTTCGAGAAACAGGAGGCAAAACAGCGCGCCGCTGCTGCCGAGAAGTTCAAAGACACAAAGGAGAAAGGCGAGAAATATCTGGCCAAGAACGCCAAGAAGGAAGGCGTGGTTACACTGCCCAGCGGACTGCAATACCAGGTAATAAAAGAAGGTAACGGCCGCAAACCGAAAGCCACCGACAAAGTGAAGTGCCACTACGAGGGCATGCTCATCGACGGTACGCTCTTTGACAGCTCCATACAGCGCGGCGAACCTGCCACATTCCCGCTCAACGGTGTCATCGCAGGATGGACCGAAGGACTGCAACTCATGCAGGAAGGTGCAAAATACAGATTCTTCATACCTTACCAGCTGGGTTACGGCGAGCACGGAGCAGGCGCGTCAATACCTCCGTTTGCAGCTCTCGTATTCGACGTTGAGCTCATCGAGGTGATTTAATGCATAAACAAGAGAAAAACAGAATAACGATAAACAAGAAAATGAAAAAAATTACAATCGTAGCCGCAATGGCTATCACAGCCGCAGGATTCATGACTTCATGCGGCGACTCTGCATCGAAACCAAATCTGAAGAGCGATGTGGACACAATGAGCTATGCTATGGGTATGGCACAGTCGCAGGGACTGAAGGAATACCTCGCACAGATGGAAATAGACACTACCTACATGGACGCTTTCGTTAAAGGTCTGAAAGACGGTGCTAACGCCGGCGACGACAAGAAGAAGGCTGCCTACTACGCAGGTATCAACATCGGCCAGCAGATTTCAAACAGAATGGTTAAGGGAATCAACCGCGAAATCTTCGGCAGCGATTCTACAAAGAGCATCTCAATGAAGAACCTCCTCGCAGGATTCATCACAGGTGCAACAGGCAAGAAAGGACTTATGACACCTGAGCAGGCTCAGCAGGTTGCTCAGATGAAGATGATTCAGATAAGAAGCAAAGCAGTAGCCGAGCAGTACAGCAGCAACAAGAAGGCTTGCGAGAAATGGCTCGAGGCAAACAAGAAGAAAGCAGGCGTAAAGACTCTGCCTTCTGGTCTCCAGTACAAAGTGATAAAGGAAGGCAACGGTCCTATTCCTAAAGACACATCACTCGTAAAGGTTCAATATGAGGGCAAACTCATCGACGGAACAGTATTCGACAGCTCTTACAAGAGAAACAGTCCTGTGACAATGCGCGCCAACCAGGTAATCAGAGGATGGACCGAGGCACTCACACGCATGCCTGCCGGATCTGTATGGGAAGTTTACATTCCTCAGGACCTTGCTTACGGCGACCGCGAGCAGGCACAGATCAAACCTTTCTCAGCTTTGATTTTCAAGATCGAGCTTCTCGAGGTTAATCCGAAAAACAAATAATTCAGACAAGTTCAGAGACTGAAAAAAATAACAGGGCGGCATTTCTTTTCAAAAAGAGAGTCCGCCCTTTTAATGAAGCAATAATTCTTATAACTAAATAAACATTTTAATATTAAGATGAAAAAGATTTTATTGCTCGCCGTGATAATGATGGCGACAGCAGTCTGCGGAGCTACTCCAGACAAAAAGGAAAAGAAAAAGAAGAAAGACGATACCGAACAGAAGGTCGAGCCTATCAAGCTCCTGTCAGCATCAGACTCACTCAGCTATGCTGCCGGAATGACCGCCACACGTGGTCTGATAGCCTACCTCCAACAGCAATACGGTGTCGATACAGCCTACATCAAGGATTTCATCGAGGGCTACAAAGAGGCTACCAACAAATTCGACGACCCGAAATACGTCGCTCGCAACGCCGGAACACAAATAGCACGCATGGTGGACGAGCGCATACTGCCGTCAACCGAGAAACAGTTTGAGGGCACATCATACACCATCAACCCTGATGTATTCAACGCAGCATTCATCGACGGAGTGGAAAACGACACCACAATAATGAACTCAAAGTACGCTGCCAAGAAATACACCGACATCAGCGAGGTGGAGATGAAGCGCAAGGAGGAAGCCTACAAGAGCGAGAACGAGGCATGGCTCAAGACCAACGCCACCAAGGAAGGCGTGAAGACAACCGAGAGCGGACTCCAATATAAAGTGATAACAGAAGGCACAGGCGAGAAACCGAAGGCTACAGATAAGGTGAAAGTGAAATATGAAGGCAAGCTGATAGACGGTACTGAGTTCGACAGCTCATACAAACGCAAGCCCGACACCACCACATTCAGAGCCGACCAGGTGATCAAGGGATGGACCGAAGCCCTCACCATGATGCCTGTAGGCAGTAAGTGGGAGCTCTACATACCGCAGGAACTGGGTTACGGAGCACGTCAGGCAGGCAAGATCAAGCCTTACTCCACACTTATATTCACCGTTGAACTCGTAGGCATTGAGAAGACTCAACCGGCTGCCGAAGGCACAAAGGCCAAAGGCACAAAGACTACCAAGGCCACAACTACAAAGACAACGGCTAAGAAACCGGCTGTGATCAGAAAGAAATAAGACGGTAAACATGTGGCAAGCGCCACACACCGACACACCTATACAGACCCGGACGCTACAACAAAAATGCAGTGTCCGGGTCTTTTTAATATGGAGAAACATGTCACATTGTTAAAATATAAAGATTTTTATCACACATATTGTTGCATATATCACCAAAATTAACTACATTTGCTAACATTATGTAAAATCAAAGCAGATTAAAATGGAAAAAATAGACAAACTTGACAAGAAAATACTTGGCATACTTTCTAAGAATGCCCGAATACCTTTCAAAGACGTTGCAGCCGAATGTGGCGTCTCAAGAGCAGCCATACACCAGCGCGTGCAGCATCTCGTAGAAGACGGAGTGATAACAGGCAGCGGATTCGATGTCAATCCTAAGAGCATCGGATATTCCACATGCACATACGTCGGACTGAACCTCGAACGCGGAAGCATGTACAAGAACGTTGTACAGCGTCTTATCAACATACCCGAGATAGTGGAATGTCACTTCACCACAGGTCCTTACACCATGCTCGTGAAGCTGTATGCACGCGACAACGAACAGCTCATGGACCTGCTCAACAACCAGATGCAGACCATTCCGGGAGTCGTTTCCACCGAAACACTTATTTCTCTCGAGCAAAGCATAAAGAGAGAGATACCGGTACACATCGAAGAATAATACACACGCCTGCGGGACATACCGACAATGCAGGAGACATCAGTGACCCGCAGGCTTGAACATACTTTTATCTTTCCTGCATGCAAAATTCTTCTCGCAAGAAATGAAATCGTTTGATCTCAACGCGATAACAAAAAAAATTTATTCTGTCTATCCCGAAGCGCGACGCAAGCCTATGATAGGCCTCACGGCCAATTTCGTTGACGGAAGCATTGCGCTGCTCGACAGATATTACACTCAGATAGTAGATGCCGGCGGCGTGCCGGTGCTCATTCCGCCGGTTGCCGACCACGAAGTGATAATAAACACGCTCAACAACATCGATGCGCTGCTACTCACAGGAGGCGCCGACTACAATCCGCTCTGGAGCGGACAGCAGCCCGTTCCCGGACTGCAGCACATCAATTCCAAGCGCGACCTGCCCGAGCTTCTCGCCACCCGACTGGCATACAACCGCCAGATGCCTATTCTGGGAATATGCCGCGGCATACAGACCATGGCCATTGCCATGGACGGCGAGGTGTGTCAGGACATATCCAATAAGCCGAACATACTGAAACATTCGCAGGACTCCGACCGCTCGGAGCCCACTCACAGCGTGACGATAGCCAAGGACTCACTCCTTTACGGCATATTCGGCACCGACTCGCTGTTTGTCAACTCCTTCCACCATCAGGCCGTAGCGTCGCCCGGCAAAGGCATGCGCATCGTGGCGACTGCGCCCGACGGCACGCCCGAAGCCATGGAGAGCACCGAGCACAAGCCGATGATCGGTGTCCAGTGGCATCCCGAATGGTTGGGCGAAGAGGGTTTGCCGCTGTTCAAATGGCTCGTTGACGAAGCGCGACTGTTCGGTGAGGCAAAACGCACTCACGCCACCACGCTCACCCTCGACACCCATTGCGACACTCCGATGTTCTTCTCGCAGGGCATACGCTTCGAGGAACGCGACCCGCGCATACTCGTAGATCTCCACAAGATGGACGACGGACACCAGGACGCAGTGACCATGGTGGCTTATCTTCCGCAGCCCGGCGAGGGTCAGAGCTTTGCCGAGGTGTCGCAGTTCGGCACAGAGAGTCCCAAGGCTTACGCCGACCTCATCTTCGACAAGATAGAAGACATCGCGGCACGCAATGCCGACTACATATCTATAGCCCGCACACCCGACGACCTGTATGCCAACAAGCGCGACGGACGCAAGTCCATAATGCTCGGCATAGAGAACGGTCTGGCCATTGAGGACAACCTCGACAACATCAACCACTTCGCCCGCCGCGGCATAGTATACATCACTCTGTGCCACAACGGCGACAATGCCATCTGCGACAGCGCACGCCGCAGCAAGGCCACTAACGGCGGAGTGAGCGCCTTCGGAGCAGACGTGATACACAGGATGAACGACCTCGGCATAATGGTTGACATGAGCCACGCCGGCGAAAAATCGTTCTACGACGCGCTCTCCATAAGCCGCGCGCCGATAGTATGCTCTCACGCCAACTGCCGCGCGCTGTGCGACGTGCCGCGCAATCTCACCGACGACCAGCTGCGCGCGCTCGCAGCAAAGGGCGGCGTGGCGCACATCACGCTCTACCACGGCTTCCTGCGCACCGCAGGCGAGGCGTCAATACTCGATGTCATGGACCATCTGGAGCACGCCATAAGCATAATGGGAATAGACCATGTGGGCATAGGCACCGACTTCGACGGCGACGGCGGAGTGAACGGCATGGCCGACAGCAGCGAGATAATCAACTTCACACGCCTGCTGCTGCGCCGCAGATACTCACAGCAGGACATCGCACGGATATGGGGCGGCAACTGGCTTAGAGTGATGAACGAGATAAAAGCCATGGCCACCACAACCGCATGAACAACCCACCGACAGGCTGTCTGACGGCCGGACGGTGACACATAACAAATAATTCACAATGAAACGCATTTACTTCACACTGGCAATAACTGCCGCCATCATCATCACCGCTTCATCGTGCGCCTCTTGCAAGAGCACGAAAAAGTCGGCCGACGAGGCCCAGACCGACACGGTGGCACTCGCAGGACCGCAATTCAACGCCGACTCGGCATTCAACTTCGTGGCCATGCAGTGCTCGTTCGGACCGCGGACAATGAACAGCGAGGCACACGACCGCTGCGAGAAATGGATCGTAAATCAGTTTGAGAAATACGGAATGAAGGTGGAGCGCCAGCGCGCCGACCTCAAAGGTTACGACGGAACGACGCTGAAGTCGTGTAACATCATAGCACGCTACAACCCCGACGCCAAGAAACGCATAGTGATCTGCTCACACTGGGACTCGCGCCCATGGGCTGACAACGACTACGACAAGAACAACTGGCGCAAGCCTGTGATGGGAGCCAACGACGGAGCGAGCGGCGTGGGCGTGATGCTAGAGCTGGCCCGACTGCTCCAGAACGACAGCACGCTCAGTCTGGGAATAGACTTCGTATGCTTCGACGCCGAAGACTGGGGCACGCCCGAATGGGAAGAGAACAAGTCTGAAGAAGACACCTACGCCCTCGGAGCGCAATACTGGGCGACCCATCTGCCCGAAGGCTACCAGCCGCTCTACGGCATTCTGCTCGACATGGTGGGCGGACAGGGCGCAAAATTCTATCAGGAAGGCGTGTCGAAGATGTATGCACAGGACGTAATGACCAAGGTATGGAACGCCGCGCACGGCATAGGCTACGGCGACTATTTCCCCATGGAGGACGGAGCTATGGTGACTGACGACCACGTACCGCTCAACGAGAAGGCGGGAATACCTACCATCGACATCATTCCTTACTATCCCGACTGCGCCCAGAGTTCATTCGGCCCGACATGGCACACCGTGTACGACGACATGGAACACATAGACATCAACACTCTGAAAGCCGTGGGACAGGTGATGGTTCAGGTGATATACACCGAGACCGGCGAACAATAACGCCGCGACCGCAGCAAAGACGCCTGCCGGAAGGCTCACGGACACCGTGTGCCATCAAGGCAGACGACGAGCATAATCAATGGGAAACAAGACTTATTGCGCCGGAAACAACAACAGGAAAGCGCATAAACGATAAAAGGCGGGCAGCATAGAGCTGTCCGCCTTGTTTTATTCATCATCGTATAACGCGCCGTACCTGCCGGCGATGCACACCGTCACACGCGGCCGTCATACTTTCATCGCCTTACGATAACCGTCCTCGTCGCCACTGCCACGGCACGTCATTCGGCACGGTCTAACGCCAGCGTCAGCCTCACGCACACCGCCTCGCCGTTCTTGCTGCCCGGTGTCCACCTCGGCATGTTCTTCATAAGACGCTCGACATCGAACTCCTCGTCTTTCGCGAGTCCTTCGGTCGTGGTCGCACTCTCCACCCAACCGTGGTTGTTCACTATAATCCTGACCACAGCGTCACCCTTACCGCCTTCGGCCAGACGCCACTTGTGCAGCATGCCGCCCTTTGCCACGTAGTCTGCCAACGCTGCCCTGCCGCCCTTGAATTCGGGCGCCTTAACGCCATTGCCCGGCTCATACACCTGCAATTTCTCGACACAACTGTTGCAGTAAGGCACAACAGAGTCTATCTTCAGCTCACCGTTCACCTCCGCCAGCTTCAGCAACACGAACGTGCCGCCTCTGAACTTCCCGTTATCGCGCCACACATGGGTCATCGAGTACCAGTTTTTCTCCTTTTCCTCTATCAGCATCGACGATACATCCATGCCTCCGTCGTCCTGCACCTGCGTGAACAGGTCACAGTCGCAACAAATCGATTCGCCGAGAGAATCCACCGCGTAGTATCGGGCGTAATAATCTCTCATACCGTCTGTCAGACTCTGCCGGAGGAAACTGTCCAAAGCCTTACCGGCGTCATCCTTCGACACACCGGGCTCAAACCGCATGTCCTGGGCTTTCAGATACCCGGCATAAAAATCTCTGATAAAAGCATCGCTCTTGTCGTCGGACGATACATTGCCGCAACATGCAAACACAGTGCACATTACGATGAACAATAACGCTGTTCTCATACGATAAAATTTAAAAGTCTTGAATAAGATATCGTAACTCTCTCTTATGCAACAGATTGTGTCAGGGTGTCGGGCTTCCGCCGTCTCATCCGGCACATCGCGCCGCGCCATGACCTCCGGCGCATGTCAGAGCTTCACGTCCTCCGCCTGCTCAAAGGCCTTGTCAAGGTCGAGTTCCGCGACTATCAGCCGCTCGCGGTTCTTCCAGTCATAGCCCACCTGGTAATAATGGTTGCCCCGTATGAACCTCATCGCCTCCGAACTGACGTGTGTCTCCACGTCTACATTCTCGGTAAGGACGTCCATCGGAAAGACATCAAAATCGAATGTTTCAGTATTCATCTTATACATTTTCCTTACAGTGCCGTACATATCGGCGAAGGCGAAATTATAAGCATCTATGCTGAACACATTATAATTTTTGTAAACGCCTTTATAATGCACATAGTGACGGTCCATGCCGTATATCTCCGGTATCGGGAGCATGTATGTCTCGTCTATCTCGCCCATCACAGTCTCCTTCCACAGAAGGCGCGGCTCATAACTGAAGATGCTGTAGTCACGCCTTATGCGGTAATGTTCCTCACCGTCGATCACCACCGGAACCTTATACCACAGGACGATGCAGTCAGGTCGCATGTAGCCCTTGCTCACGCTGTCAACGGGCAGCGGCACATGGCGCACGTCGCCCTTGCCGTCCTTACTCAGGATGATAAGCTCGCGCCTGACGTCCTGCACCAGATACAGACTGTCGCCGCGCAGACGGAACAGGCCGCGGGTGGTGGCGGCATCTGACACCTCGCGCCGCCACTGAAGCTCCGTTCCCTTGAAGCACGACACGCGCAACGGACAGCCTCCGGCAAAATAGAACGTGCCCTTGCCGTCGGTGTCGAAGCCCGAAATGAACAGTTCCTTATTCTTCGCATTGAAAAGACAATCTACAGAATCCGCCGAACCGCTGTATCTGAAATCCCAATAACGCAGTGCGGGATAGCGGTTGTTTGTGCGCTGTGCGCACATCGTCTGGGCCGCGCAAAGCAACACCAGCAAATAGAAGAATCGTCTCATAGGTCTCTGTCTGTTAATTAATATGCACGCAAACAATCACGCGGACCGCCCGCCATAAGTTTACGGACAGTGCACTGCCGCCTATTTTTTCTTGTCTCCTATATAATTATACCATTTCTTGACTTCATCCCTGACTGTCGGGAATATCTTGTCAACATCGAAATCGGCCACCATCAAACGTCCGTCGTGCCAGTAACCGGCATAATAGACATGCGTTCCGCGCAATATGGTTGCCTCCGGAAGACCGGTGTGACACATGTAGTCAGTAATGTCGGTGAGTACCTCCAGCGGTATAACCTGGTAATATTCTTCCGCGTTGATTCCTACATCAATCTTTCTTCTCAGCGGCTTTTTGTCGGCGCCGTCCATATTCAACGTAAATCTACAGCCGGAAACATACAACGGCACTCCATGGAACATGCCCTTATAATCCTGACACGGATTCACAGATCTTGCATATCTGTTGCCATAGGCATCAAGGGTGTTCTGATCGTAGAAGTCGGGCGCAGGTCTCATATACTTGTCACGCAGAAGCGTATACACCGTGTCTCTCACCATCAGCGAGCCGTTGTAGTTGAAGTAAGTCAGCTCGTAATAGTCATCCCAGTCACCATGTTCCACCATGTTGCTGCACAACACGAAATATTTATCATGCAGCACACCGTCCTTTATGCTGTCAACCGGAAGTTTGACACGGCGCACATCGCCCTTGCCGTCCTTGCTCAGAGCAATGAGTTCGTGCGTGACGTTCTGCACCAGATACAGACTGTCGCCGTGCATACGGAACAACGCGCAGGTGGTGCCGGCTTTGGAAACCTCGCGCCGCCACTGAAACTTCGTGCCCTTGAAGCACGACACGCGCAACGGTTCGCCTCCGGCAAAATAGAACGTGCCCTTGCCGTCGGTGTCGAAACCGGACAGATAAAGCTCGTTGTTAGTTGGATTATATACACAGTCAACCGAATCCGCTGCATCGCGGAAAGTAAAATCCCAGTAGGTCATTTCCGGGTAACGGCTCGCGCGCTGTGCGTCAGCAGCCGTAAATGCAAACGACGACATAATGGCCGTCAATGCCATAAAGCGGATAAAATTGTTGGTTCTCATTGTCGTTACATTATTTATATATCCAGAATAAAGCCGGTCGGGTGTTGCGTTGTTTATGTTTTTCTAAATACGCTATGTTATTTCTTCTTTTAGTTATTCGATTTTTTCTAAAAACACCGATGATTGTTTCTGAGGTTGAATTTAGAAAAATAAACAACAGACACAAACAAAATAGAACAACATTTATACATTTATAACATTTCACCGCTGCGTGCGCCACACTGCCGGAAAGCGGAAACCGCTACCGGATTTCCGGTAACAGACTCAAACACAGATATTTTGCAACCGACTGCCATCATATTATATAAAAAACCAAAAATCGGAGTCGGAGATGTTAAATATTCGCGACGAAAACCTCTGAAAAATCGCATCGGAGCGTAGCGAGAGCTGTTTGGCGCGAAAAAACGCGAAAATTCGGGGTTTTCATAATATATTGATAATCAATTATTTACCATATATCATATTCCGGCTGATATTTTTCCGTCTTGCAATAAAGCCTATTTCGCACTCCGAAATGGGCTCTTTCGGGTGCCGATAAAGGCTATATCGTGCTCTGAAATGGGCTTTATCGCACCCTGAAATGGGCAATATCGCAAAACGATATGTTAAAAACGGCTTCGCTTCAAAGCCTGAACGGGGTGATAAAGGGGGCATTGGCGGTCTGCGTTTTTCTGGAATGAGAAAAATGAAATGTTAAATGCGGAGAGCGAAAAGATAACGGATGTTAAAAACAATTTGCAGAAACTGGCGCGGCACGAAGGGCATAATGGCATACCGGTCGCGGCATAACGAAGGACAATGAGCACCGCAGCCGCGCCCCACTCTCACGTCACGGCTATATCTGTCCCGACTCCACCATCAGCACAACGCGCTCGGTAAGACGGTCGATGCCGTTGGGGTCGTACTTCTTGGTGAGGCTCGCGCCGAACAACGAAGCGAAGGCCTGATAGAATCCGGCACGTATCGGACCGAGGAAAGCCTGTATGAGCTGATACGACGACGAGTTGCACTCACGATAGACAAGCTTTATGAGCAGCTTGCCCTGCTGATAGGACAGCTTCTTCATGCGCGGCGTGTATTCCTTGCGTATGCTCTTCTCCACCAGCTTCATGTGGGCGTCGCGCGCTTTCTTGTCGGGCAGCGTCTGCAGATATTCGTATGTCTCGATGATTATTCTGTTCACTTCCTTGGCTATGGGCAGCACCTTCTTCACGTTGGAAACAAGCCGGTTGTAGGCCGCGTGCTGCTTGGCGTTCTTGAACACGGGCTCCGGATAGACATACACATTGCCCATCTCCACATACTGTATGCTGTCGCCTCGCTCGTCGAGCACCTTGCCCACCTTCACCATAGGCTCGAGCACATCGGCTTTGTCGGCGTCGCTCACGTCCGTATTCTGTGCCGCACACTGCATGGCACACAACAGACCGAAAGACAGAACTATGATAAATCTGACCATATATCGAACGCAAAAATACACATAAAAAATCATTCCGCTCTGTGGATTGATTTAATTTTATCTCTTTTTTACATGTATTAGTCTGTATGTCGGATTTTCTCGTTATATTTGTAGAATATAAAATGCGGCTCGGCAAAATCAATATTGAAAAGCCATAAGGCCTTTCTATTGAATCTGCTCTCGCCTTTCGATATATTATAAGATACTGAGTGCGTTTAGGCATGGACATGAATTGCCTGCCTCTGACTTCCGGTATATCCACAAAATGACACATAACTAAAAACCGCAAGCCTATGAACACCTACACCAGTCCCATCACACGCAGCATCACACTGATTGTACTGCTGCTTGCATTGTGCCGTACCGGCATATATGCCACAACCGACAAACAGACCGAAACATTGCGCGCCAAGGCCGACATGCTGCACGCGCAGGGTAAGAACGACTCGGCAATGATTGTTGCCGAAAAGGTGCTCGACACGGCAGTGAGGCGCAAGGACACCGTGCTGATGATTGGCACGCACTCGTCCATGGGCGTCTATCTGCGCACGGCAGGAAAGACCGACGAGGCGCTGAAGCACTACAACGAGGCCATGCGACTCTGTTCCATGCCCGGAGTGGTGGCCCGCGGAGGGGAGGAGGCGGTGCAGGAGGCCGCCGTTCTATATCTGAACATCGCCACACTGCACATCGACATGAAGAACGCGAAGCAGGCATTGTCGTGCGCCGCCAAGTCTGCCGGATGGACGGCGCGCTGCAAGGACAAGGCGCTAAAGGCACAGCTCTACTCTAACATCGGCTCAATATATCTCATGGCTGGCGACGCACGCACAGCCATGAAGCATCTCGGACAGAGCTACAAGCTCTCCGTAGAGACCGGACAGAACGACGCCGCGCTCACCGCCGTGGCTTATACCATGGCGGCGGCACAGAAGGCTGGCGACACGGAAGCACTGAAGCAGTGGGACGCCACAGGCGAACGGCTGCTGCCGCTTGCCACTGCCGAGACGTCGCGGCTGGTGTTCTATCAGGTGAAGTGCGGACTGCTGATGAACAACAAGAACTATAAGGCTGCGCTGCCGGTGTTCGACAAGATACTGTCCATGAAGTGTGTGGCAGGCATGCCGTTCGTGCAGTACGACTGTTACAACAACATGCACATGGCTTACGCCGCACTGGGCAGATACGACAAGGCATACGCCTCGCTGCAAAAGGCCACAGCCCTGCACGACAGCATTGCCGACAAGCAGAGCGCCGACAACCTGCGCGAGCTCACGGTGAAGTATGAGACCAAGGAGAAGGAGCTCGCACTGGCACGGAGCGAGACCAAGCTGGCACATCTATATACCACTGCGATGATTGTCGCGATAATCATAATAGTGGCTGCCGCGGCGATAATAATCTACATACAACGCCAGCGCAGACGCCGCCGCGAGCTCGAACTCGACTTCGCACGGCTCAGGACCGACACGGCGCGACGACTGACCGAGCGCTACATCAACGGATTGGAGAGCGAGCGTACACGTCTGGCACGCGAGCTGCACGACGGTCTTTGCAACGACCTCTACGGCGTGGAGATGAAGCTTGCGCTTGCCGACAGCTCACATCCGGCGGTGGGCATGCTCAACAAATGCCGCGAGAAGGCGCGCAGAATATCGCACGAGCTGATGCCGCCCGAATTCAGATATGCCACCATCGACGAGGTGATAGCCGACTATGTGGAGCAGTGTGCCACCGAGCAGTGCGTCACCCAATGTTCGTTGAACCCCGAGGATGCCGACTGGAGCGTGATAGACGATGCCACGGCACTCGAGATATACCGCATAGTGCAGGAGGCGGTGGGCAACGCCATGAGGCACTCGGGTGCTACAAGGGTGAATGTTGATATGCGGATGGAGAGCGGAAGTGCCGTCATGACCGTCAACGACAACGGCCGTCATGCTCCTCACCGCTCGCAGGGAATAGGCCAGCGCACCATGAATCAGCGTGCCGAAGCCGTGGGCGGAAGTGTTGAAGTGAGCTCGGGAGAGGCCGGCACAACCCTCAGACTGACCATTCCTTTGAAAAAGGATGCGTGAAAATTACGGTTTTCCGTGAGTGAAATTATTCATGCACCTCTTAATTTTGCATGCATGAACGACATATACAAATATTTGTTGGAGGATCTGCGAATCGCCATAACCGATGACCATGACCTCGTGCTCGAAGGGTTTAAAAGCTTTCTCGAGAAAAAGAACATCAGACATGTCGAGACATTCACCACCGCACAACAGCTCATCAACACGCTGACATCACGCGATTTTGACATTTATATCATCGACATCGGAATGCCCGACATCGACGGATTCACGCTCATAGACATTGTGAGAGAGCATAAGCCCGACGCAAAGATAATTGTCAACACCATACATCAGGAGGTGTGGATAATAAGGCGCATGCTCGATAAGAAGGTGAACGCGATACTGAGCAAATCGACCGACTTCTCAAAGATAACCGAAGCCATCGAGGCTGTGATAAACGGGAAACAATATTTCTGCCCTGAAGTGAGGAAAAAACTTAACCGTCACCGGCTTACTCTCGACCATCCGTCGGAGCGGGAGATTGAGGTGCTGAGGGCGATGGCGCGCGGATGGACGTCGAAAGAAATAGCCGCTCATCTCTTCATATCGGAAAACACTGTGGAGACACACCGCAAGAAACTGTTCCTGAAACTCAACGCGCGCAACATAGCCGACCTGATTGTGAAGGCGATAGCGCGCGGATATATCAACGCTTCAGAATTCGACAAAAACCCGGAAGCCTGAAAAAACCGACTACTAAACTAAAAAACCGTAATAGAAAACAACAAAGAAACGTATTATAACACATCGCACCGCGGCACAGAGTGCCACGGTCAGATGACGTCAAGATACTTCTCAAGAGGTATGCCGCGGTTCTTATCCTCGTTGTCCTTGTTAAGGTCGATGAGCGTGTAAACGGCATCCATAGCCTTGCGGGTGCTCGGTTTCAGCATCTCGCCGTCGAGAAGATGGCCTATAAGCACGGCGGAGAATATGTCGCCCGTACCTGGGAAATGGACGGGAATCTCCGTGTATGGTAGCGAGAAATAGCTGCCGTCAAGATGATTGTAGCCCACCACCGACGTCTGACCGTCAACAGGGATGCTCGTTATGAGCGCCGACTTGGTGCCGAGAGCAAGTAGTCCGTCGATGAGACGGCGGGCTTCGTCGTGAGTCACGCCGTCGGCGTTGTAGTCCATGCCCGTGAGATAGCACGCCTCGGTGTGGTTTGGGAACACCAGATGGGCCACGCTCACCATCTCGCGCATGCTCTTTATGGCCTCGTCGGTCACTCCGTTGTATAGCTTTCCCTCGTCACCCATTATCGGATCGACGAATATCACCGTGCCGGCCTCCGCCTGTTCACGACAGTAGGCGGATATTATCTTGGCCTGAGCCTCCGAAGCCATGAAGCCCGTAGAGATGGCATCGAACGTGAAACCCAGCTCGCGCCACACGGGAAACACACCTTTTATATACTCTGTTGTCTCAAGAATGTTGAACTTGCCGTAGTCGAGCGTGTTCGAAACGAGCGCCGTCGGCAGATTGTATGTGGGATGACCCATGTACGAAAGGATGGGAAGCATGGCGGCAGTAGCCACCTTGCCATATCCGGCCATATCGTTTATAAGCAATATCTGTTTCTTTTTCATCTTATTCGTGTTTCGTCTGCAAACTTACATAAAATCGTTGAAATAAGCGAATATTTATGCCTCTGCGTAAACATTGTGTGTGAACGGCGGCGCTGATATTGCCAGAAACATCATCAAAAATAAAAAGAAACTGAATCAATATTAAAAATAAACATTATCAATCTTAAAAAGAAACTACATCAACCATAAAAAGAAATAACATCAATCATAAAAAAACGGACAGACAAAAGCATCGTAACCGTCACGCGACAACATTCCAGCCGAGCCACGAATATGCATATTCTTGCATATTTAAGCGTCATTTCTGCATATTTATACAGTTTTAGTGCCTTTTTAAAAGAATTTTTGCAAGTTTATGCAGAAAATCATATTGCGGAATGTATTTTCTGCTTTAAAATAATTAACTTTGCTATCCGAATAATTCAGACAAACATAAAGAAATGGCATATACACGCATAACGGCTGCCGAAGGCGCAGCGATGATAAAGGACGGAGACAACATCGGATTCAGCGGATTCACTCCAAGCGGCATTCCTAAAGCCGTGACACGAGAACTGACGAAGCGGGCTTTGAGCGAGCATGAGGCCGGACGTCCGTTCGCCGTGGGAGTAATCACGGGCGCATCGTCGTGCCAGAGCCTCGAGGGCGACCTCGCAGCGGCACACGCAATAAAGTTCCGCGCGCCGTTCTCTACCAACGCCGACTTCCGCAACCACACCAACCTGGGCGAGATAGACTATGAGGACATGCACCTGGGACACATGGCCGAGCGTCTGCGCCGAGGCTTCTACGGCGACATGGACTGGGCCATCATCGAGGTGTCTGCCATAGAGGACGACGGCGACATGTGCCGTGTGTATCTTACTTCGGCCGACGGCATCGTGCCGACCATAGCGCGTATAGCCAAGAAAGTGATTCTGGAGCTCAACACATTCCACAATCCCAACGCGCGCTATCTACACGACGAGTATGAGTGTCTGGAATATCCTTACCGCCAACCCATACCTCTAACAAGCGTGGGACAGCGCATCGGCACACAATATCTGGAAATAGACCCGAAGAAGATTGCGGGTGTCGTGGAGTGCTGCATACCTGAGGAGGCGCGCACATTCAAGCCTTCTACTCCCGATACCGACATGATCGGCCGCCACGTGGTGGATTTCTTCCTGAGCGACATGCGCGCCGGACGTATCCCTAAGTGCATGTTCCCCATACAGAGCGGTGTGGGCGTGACAGGCAACGCCGTGATGGAAGCCATCGGACGGTGCGACGACATGCCCGTGGTAGAGGTATTCAGCGAGGTGGTGCAGGACGCGATAGTAGACCTGATGCTCAAGGGCCGCATATCGCAGGCATCGGTTGCGGCAATGACAGTGTCGAACGAGTGTCTGAAAAAAGTGTATGACAACATGGACTTCTTCCGCAGCCGTCTCACGCTGCGCCCGAGCGAGCTGTCCAACTCGGCGGAGCTCATCCACCGTTTCGGGGTGATTGCCATGAACACGGCGCTCGAATGCGACATCTACGGCAACGAGAACTCGAGCCACGTATGCGGCTCGCGACTGATGAACGGCATAGGCGGATCGTGCGATTACGAGCGCAACGGCTCCATAAGCATATTCTACACGCCCTCAATAGCCAAGGGAGGAAAGATAAGTTCAATCGTTCCCATGTGCAGCCACATAGACTCCACGGAGCACGACGTGGATGTGATAATAACCGAACAGGGCATAGCCGACCTCAGAGGAAAGGGCCCGGTACGCCGCGCCGAGGAGATAATAAACAACTGCGCGCATCCCGACTATCGTCCGCTGCTGCGCGAATATCAGCGCATAGCCACCAAAGGTCATTGCCCGGGATCGCTGCGTGCGGCCTTCGCCTTCCACGACACACTGATGCGTAAGGGCGACATGAGGCTCACAGACTTCGCCGAATATCTGTAAACAGACATACGGTCACAGGCCGTAGACCAACAGACCGCGACCTGAAGAAAGCATAGAAAAATAACGAAACCGTGCCACACGAGTGTCTCAGACGACACAACAGTGTAGCACGGTTTTTATTATTGTATTGCAAGATGTGATTTCATGTCAATACTCAGCAGGACACTGAGGCAGGGCAGCTATGAGTTCGTCAACGTCGCTCTCGCGTGTTGCCCATGAGGTGACGAAGCGGACAGGTGTCTCACGCTCACGACGCGGGCCCCAGAGCTCGAACGATGCCACGCGCATCAGGGTGTCGATGACGCTGTTTGGCAGGATGAAGAACTGCTGGTTGGTGGGCGAATCTATGAACAGACGGTAACCGTGATCGATGAATGCCTTGCGAATCTTGGCAGCCATGACGCATGCGTTGCGCGAGATATCAACGTAGAGATTGTCTGTGAAGAGGGTCTCGAACTGCACACCCAGCAGACGTCCCTTGGCAAGAAGCGCTCCGTGCTGCTTCACTATTGAGAAGAAATGAGGCAGAAGCTCGGGACGCGACGTCACGACAGCCTCGCCGAAAAGCGCGCCTACCTTTGTTCCACCGATATAGAAAACGTCGCACAGACGTGCCACATCGGGCAGAGTGACATCCGATGCGCCCGAAGCCAGAGCATAACCCAGACGTGCGCCGTCCATGTAGAGCGGCAGGTCAGCCTCACGACATATCTTGCTCAGAGCGGTAAGCTCGTCGAGCGTGTAGAGCGTTCCGAACTCCGTAGGATGAGATATGTAAACCATTCCCGGAGCGACGACATGCTCGTACATCTCGTCCGAATAGTAGTCAGCAACATATTTACGCACATCCTCGGCACTTATCTTGCCGTCGTGCTGCGGCAGAGTGAGCACCTTGTGTCCCCACACCTCTATAGCACCGGCCTCGTGCGAGCAGATGTGTGCCGTCTCGGCAGCCAACACACCTTCGTGATGAGACAACAGAGTGTCGATAACCGTAGAGTTTGTCTGCGTGCCACCGACAAGAAAATGCACCTTACCGTTCGTCAGTCCGCAGGCATCAAGAATGAGCCGCTCGGCACGATGGCAATATTCGTCGAGCCCGTAACCCGGCGTCTGTTCAAGATTTGTTTCCGCAAGACGGCGTATCAGCTCAGGATGCGCCCCTTCCATGTAGTCACTGTCAAAATGCAACATATATATTTCTTTTTACCAAATATTTTTATTCCAGTCTCTTTTCCGCTCAAAAACAATCGCATATAAAACGGCATATGTCGTAACGGCAATCAGTACGGATTCAGAAAAGCGACACAAAGGTAAGCATTTATTTGCAAAAAGTTACTTCCTGTCTAATGTTTTCATTGTTTAAATATTAAAAAGAAGCAATAAAAGCAGATATTCAGACAATTTATCTATTATATTATGATTTTTATTATCTTTATTCATGACATTCCGTATCATATCCCATGACATTTTCAAGAATACTTATACATTACCAACCATACACATCATGACACCGAACAAAGATAATAAACGCGGAACTGTAAGCACGACATTCCATCCACTCACACACAGTCTTACCATCAAATATTATCCTGTATGTGAACATACATCTGACCGAATATATAATAAATGCGGCGCTCAAGCCTGAATATATGTTGTTTCCTGCTGCTGCGGTGAGGACAATATGGGCGGCTTTCAAATTGTAAGCGATTTTTGATTTTCCGGTCGAAGTTTCCCACTCTACCCCGAAAAATAAGCGCGTATTTGCGGACTGGCTCTTCTTCGGGCGCAAATACGCGAATTATGAGAGGTTTTCATAAGATACTGAATATCAATGATTTATATTTAAGGGGTATTTTCCCGCTTTGCAAAAAGCACCATTTCGGCTTGCAATAAAGCCTATATTGGAGGACGAAAAGCACCATATTGCACCCTGAAATGGGCTTTTTCGGACTGCGAAATGGGCAATATCGGAACACAGAACGCACTTTTTCGGACTACGTTATGGGGTATATCAGAAGGCGGTTCGGACCGGAATGGGCTATATCATGCCGCATTTAACATTCATTCACACCTCTTTTGCGAAAATATTTTGTCAAAATTTAGTCAAGAAAAATTGTAAGCACGTCTTCAAGTTTTTCACTAAATACGGCGGAATCAGGAGGGAGAAAAAGCGTGGGAAGTATTTATCCGAAGGGCCGGAAGCATGCTTAATCCGTCGATTTACAACGCTTACAACATGCGGCATCGGGTGTCATCACATTACATCGGATAGGTATTTCCGGCCACCGGGAAACAGTATGGAAACGGCTTTGGGCTCTTCCGGAAAAGGTTGGTCATGCCTTTGCTGGATATGCAAGGCATACCGCACAGGTTGTCAGTAAGAAATCGTACCCGCTACGCATGCAGTATCCTCGAAAGACAGTCTGATTTATTACAACATGCAATGCAATTAAATATATAATGACTATATTTGCGGTGACTTATAACACGAATAAACATGAGAAGCATTACAATTAAACAATGTCTTGTTATGTTACTTTTTATATTCTCAAGTAACATTTCCACAGCTCAAGATTGTCTTGATACTGAATCTTATTATCAATACATTAAAAATAACGGACGACCGCATCTGGAATATGTACTTGATAAAATACGTTCACATTCAGTCGTTGCGATAGGAGAAGATCATTGGATAGATGCACATCCTCAATTCTTATGCGATCTGATAACCGCTTCGGCACAGGATTCAACGGCTAATATTGATGCGTTAACAGTTGAGTTTGGCTCCGAAAGGTATCAGTATCTCGCAGACAGTCTGATAAAATCCCCGGTTTACAGAGAAGACTTGGTCTTTAAGATACTGCAATATACACCTGATGATTTGGGTAATCCATATAAAGAATATGCAGATGTTTTCAAAACCGTATGGGAAAACAATCAAAAGAAACCTGTAAGTCTCCGGACACGTATCCTTTTGTTGGATCCGGCGTATGTACAAGATTATTTTGATGGCAAGAAATTTGTATATACTGGTTCACGGGATGACAATATGTTTAATATCATCAGAAACCAGATCGTCAAACGCTCGCACATAGTATTTTATGCAGGGGCATCACATACCTTGGCTCGCATAAATGGTATTCGTCAAGGGGATTACTACTATAATTGGCCTTCAGCCGGCTTCTTGCTCAAAAGCTGTTATCCTAAGGATGTATTCATCATCAATCTATGGGGTGGCCAGATGGGAAGCAAAGGCTATATAGAGAACAGTAAAACGCGGTGGAACCTGATAGCCGGCGGTGTGATAGATAAAGCGTTTCAGAAATATGGCAATAAACCTGTCGGATTTGATTTAAAAGATGATTTTCCTCTGTTAAGAACGGAAACATATTTCGCCAACCCCACTACAAAGATGTCAAGTTATGGCGAGAAAGGTTCGCCGTACACAAAAGAACAAAAGCTTAGTGATATATGCGATGGTATTGTATTTGTCAAACCAGTATCTGAATTTAATGGGATACATCTTATCAACATCTATGATGAGAAATTTATAGAGAAGGCAAACAAACGTACTAAAGGCTCTTGTAAGACAGCTGAAGATATTTTGAAGACAGTAAAGGAATGGCATCCGATTATGCAATTTTAATGATAATAAAAATAAAAGACCCCCGAAAATCAGATAAAACTTTCGGGGTTCTTTTTAATGGGCAACGGATAGGTGGCAATTTTTCGGTTCATCCGACACTTTGAGTGATATGACAATCATAAAAAGCAAACAGCCTTAGCTCAAAATATCGTTCATCTCTGAATCCATACGCAGTTCTCTTCAATACCGATACAGTCCACACCATCCAGTGACGGAGGGGTTCACTCCAAATTTCGGAAGAGCACAAAAAAATATCAATAGGATTATAATATGTTTAATTATGTTCTATATAACTTGTATTCTCAAGACAATAGATTGCCTCCCCTCTATCTCCATTTTCCAAATCAGTTAATTCAATCTTAAATATTTTATAGGGCAGTGTTGTCGTTTTTTTAGGTTCACTTACTGTTATATAGTAAGCTATTCCGTATTCAGTTTCTTTATAATATTCTTTTATTTGCTGTTTCATCAAAACATCCACGCTTTCTCCATCAATCCATACTTTTATGCCTACCTTATCAATCGTTGGAGCTATGTTATCACATTTGGCCGTATCAGCATATGACTTTTGAGCAATATTTGACAAATCCTCTTTATGTTGAGCGTTTTGTATGCCTTTATTTGCAAGAAATCTTGTTAAGCTCATAGGACGGACATAGATCTGATAGGCTGGTACAGCTCCGGGGATTTGAAAAACGTGCATTCCGTATGCTTCCATTCGGTTATATTGTATATTTAAAGTTGTATCTCTGTCTGCAATAAAATTCCAACCCCAAAACTCCAGTCTCAGATTCTCATTATTTGTTTCCACTTTCATTGTATGAGGATAAGTATCCATATTTATAGCACCCATGTTGCTATATTTGCCTTTTGGTATATTTATTTGATATTTCCCTTTTTCGTCAGTTTTAGTCTCAAAGAGAACATCAAAATTTGAATTTTGGAACATAACAGAACAATTATCAATAGGATTGCCGTTATAGTCAGAAACTTTTCCTGTTATTGTTACCAGGTCTTTTTGCTTTTGTGCACTAATTGTTGAATTTAAACAGAAGAACAGAAGTAAAATACTTAATAATTTCATTGCGTTTATTATTATAACGTGAGTTCGATGAACTGTAAGTGTTTGTAAATC